>Ga0163147_10001163_pt1 | contig 40545 bp, 30 predicted proteins | sample OliLakLV19MP6G1_FD_148597 | JGI IMG/M metagenome (GOLD analysis project Ga0163147, IMG submission 148597) | Freshwater microbial mat bacterial communities from Lake Vanda, McMurdo Dry Valleys, Antarctica- Oligotrophic Lake LV.19.MP6.G1 | ecosystem: Environmental > Aquatic > Freshwater > Lake >...
GCTTCAGCGCGTCGTAGCTGATCGACAACGACAGCGCCAGATTGCCATCCTTGTCGGTCCCAGCGATCGTCAGGTCTTTGAACGGCTCGCCCGCCGCTTCGCGTTTGTCCAGCAGGCGCAGCATGTCGGCGGCATCGTCGGCGTAGCCTTCGGCGATCTGCGCCGCCGCCAGCGCCACCGCCAGCGTGTGCCCGCCCAGGCGCACGCTGATCGCGTGGTAGAGCGGGTCGGTGCTGCCGATGCGCGCCGTCATCAGCCGTGCGCCTTCGTCGGCGGTCAGCACGCCCAGGCGGATATCGGCGCCCTGCACGCGCGCCGCCAATGCGCCGCTGCGGGTGGTGATCAGCAGACGGCAGGCGGTGCCGCCGACCGGGAAGCGCTCGACGACCGTCGCGTCCCACACATCGTCCAGCACGATCAACGCCTGCCTGCCCTGCAGGGCGCGGCTCAACGCTGCCGTGCCGCCGATCGCGTCGTAATTGTCGCGGCTGTCCCCGAAGTGCGTCCCGATCACCGCCTGCAAACCGGGCACGTCCGGCGTCTGCCCGACGGTCACCCACAGCACATCGTCGCTGTAGCGGCGGCGAATCTGGCAGTCGTCCGCCAGGGCAGCCGCCAGCGTCGATTTGCCGATCCCGCCCATGCCGTAGATAGCGGCGGCGCGCGCCGGGGCGCTGATCACCGTCGGCGTGATCGCGTCGGCGCACAGCACCTCGCGGGCGGCATGGAAAGGCGCGTCGCGCTGGATGTAGGCTTCGGGCAGCTGCCGGGGCGGGATCACGCGCCCGACCTTCGCCTCCTGGCGCAGCCGCGCGATCAGATCGCGCAGCGCGTCGGCTTCCGAGCGTGATGGGCGAAAGTCGATCGCGTTGAACATGCTGACTTCGGCGGGGATGATCGGGAAGTCGCCCGCGCGCAGGATCGGGGTGATCGGCACGCATTGCTCGTAGGCGAAGCGCCATTCCGCCGTGACGTACTCCGACGCGGCGATCGGGGCACCGTGCGCGTCCGGCACGACGTTCGGATTCCCGTCTTTGTCTTTGCCGGTGCCGACGGCGTGATAGCCCGCCACCAGCACAAAGCGGTCACAGGCGCGGATGGCGCGCTCGATCTCGGCGGTGAACGCTTCGCCGCGCGTCGGCAGCGACTCGCGATCCCACCACACGCGCAGCCCGGCGGCGGTCAGGTCGCGGTACAGGCGGCGCATGAACGAGCGCTCTGGTTTGTCGTAATCGGGATCGTCGTCTTTGCGGGCATACGAGAGGAATACGTCGAAACGCGGCGACTCGGTCATGGCACGATCTCCCCGGTGTGCGTGGCTGTGATAGCGCAATGATAACACGGGTTGCGCTGGATGACATCGCGCCAGCTCGATCGTCTCCTCCATCACGTCTCTACCAGCGCCGCCGTTTATGCGACCCTGCTGGCAGTGCGAGGCTGTGGCGTAACCCTACGCATCCACCTTCACGATCGCCGCGCGAATCTGATCGATCGCCGTCCTCAGCATCGGATCGGTGGTCATATCCTCGATCACCTTGTGACACGAGTGCAGCACCGTGCTGTGCGTGCGGTCAAAGGCGTCGCCGATCTGGTGCAGCGATGCCGACGTCAGGTCGCGCGCCAGATACATCGCCACCTGACGCGCGGTGTTGATACGTCCAGCGCGGCTCTTGCCCGTCATGTCGTTGATGCGCAGCCCGAACTGGCGCGCGGTCACCTCCAGGACGCGACTCAGGGTGACATTTTCGCGCGGGCGCCGATAGCCATCGAGGATGTGCGCCGTCACGTCCATCGAGATGTGCGACCGGGAGAGCTGGTGCGTCACCGCCACCTGATTGAATACGCCTTCCAGCTCGCGCACATTCATTTTGGTGCGTCCGGCGATCATCTCGATCGCATGACCGGTCAGCTCGACATTGCGGTCGTTCGCCCACATGCCCAGGATCGCCAGCCGCGTCTCATAAGAAGGCGGCTGCACTTCCATCACCAGCCCGCCCTGAAAACGCGACCGCAGCCGATCCTCGAAATGCTGGAGATCGCGCGGGTGACGATCCGAGGCGATCACGATCTGCTTGTTGAAGCGGTGCAGCGCGTCGAAGGTGTGGAAGATCTCTTCCTGCGTATTTTCCTTGCCCGCGATGAACTGGATGTCGTCCAGCAGCAGCACATCGACCGAGCGATAGCGATCACGGAAGACCGCCGTCGATTTGTTGCGGATTGAGTCCACCAGATCGTTGGTGAATGCCTCCGACGGCACATAGACGGCGTGCAGACCGCGCGCCTTGCACGCCTGGGCGATACTCTGCAGCAGGTGTGTCTTGCCGATGCCTACGCCGCCATGTACAAAGAAGGGGTTGTAGCCGCTGCCGGGGCGCTCCGCCACTGCCATCGCCGCCGCATAGACCATGCTGTTTTCGCTGCCTGGCAGAAAACGGGCGAAGGTCAGGCGCGGACTCAGCTCGGTGTCGGGCAGACCGGTCTGCGACGGACGCACAATGCGATCGCGCAGCGTGTGCGTCTCCTGGATCGGCTGTTGCTGGAGCAGACGAAACAGCGGCGCGTCGGTATTGGGCACTTCTGGCACGGGTTCCGGCTTGTACAGCTCGAAACGCAGCGTCACCGGGCGCCCAAATACCTCGTGAACGGCACGCTCGACCACCTTGTACAGGCGGTGCTGCAGCATGTCGCGCGCATAGGTCTGGATCACGCCGATGACGAACACATTGCCGTCCTCGATCCTCAGCAGCTCGGCATGACGCAGCCAGGTGTCAAAGGTGGCACGGTCGAGCTGAAGTTCTAATTGTTGGTAGGCGCCAAGCCAGGCTTCCTGCGCGTTCACGATTTCATCCTACAGTCAATCTGTTCGACAAAGGCATCGGCGGCGCAGATACACCCACCGATCCGGTCAATAAAGACGCAAACAGAACCGTCCAATGATGACAATAGACGACTCATCCACACCCAGATGGGCACGGCTGCACAGAATCAGAATTGTTTTGCATGTTCGATTGTCACGGTTGCCCCGGCGGAAAAACAGGGACAGGAGCACGTGGGTGATACCCTTGAGTACAGAGCAGTATAGCGCACTCGCCGGGTAAAATCAACAAATTGCCTTAAAAAACAGAAAAATTTAAGGTTGGGATAAGTTTCTACCAGACACGAAAATATGTGCTAATTCGGCTGGCGGCGGTTATCCCAGATTATCAGAGCAAAAGGGTCGATTCTTGCGATATACGGCGCCAGTTTTGGAAATAAAGGGCGCGTAAAACCGATCGCCGCAAATTCGCGGTCGGGCTTGTGAAGACCGGAACTTTTTAACATTGGGATATATTCGGCGTGATTTTACCAGCGAGGGAAGAGTATCGAATCGGGCAGTAAAATCTGTTAAAACTCCGTGTCGCTAACCCCCCATATGGCTCATGCGATGTGGGCACGCAAAAACGACAATGTTATTCATGAAAGCTGTTCGCGTGAAGACATCCGAAAGTCCTTTATGTTTTTCATGACTGCGCGTGATATGATCCGTTTAGTAAGTCGTGATTAGCAAAATGCTTTCCGGGTTACCTTCACTATCTTCTCTGCACACCGGAGTTCACAATGACTCAACTATACGAGACGCCCATACTTTACGATGAAGACGACGCGCCGGAGCTGCACGAAACGCACCCCGTTCATGAGCCGATTAAATCGGATATTATCAAGGTGTCCGCCAAGTCGCGCTCGACAGCGGTCGCCGGGGCAATCGCGGCGGTGATGCGTGAACGCCGCTATGCCGAGGTCCAGGCGATCGGCGCGGGCGCGGTCAACCAGGCGGTCAAGGCGCTGGCGATCGCCCGGACGTATCTGGAGCAGGATCATATCGATCTGATGTGTACTCCGCATTTCAAGGAAGTGGACATCGAGGGCAATGAGCGCACCGCTGTGCGCTTCACCGTCGAGCCGCGTCCCACGACTGCCGCTCACTAAGTCCGGCTCGCCATGCGTGCCGACCTGCATGTGCATACCAACGCTTCCGACGGGCAGTACAGCCCGTCGGAAGTTGTCGTATTGGCACGCGGCTTTGATCTGATCGCCATCACCGACCATGACACCATCGACGGGATCGCCCCCGCGCGTGCTGCTGCCCGCGCTCAGGGATCGCCGCTGATCGTGGCGGGGATCGAGCTGAGTACCGCCGAAGACGCGGGCGATATTCACATGCTCGGCTATTTCATCGACCCGGACGACCTGATCTTTCAGGCAACGCTGCGCGAATTTCAGCAGGCGCGCCTGGATCGCGGACGGCTGATGGTCGAGCGGCTGGCGGCGTCGGGCGTGCTGATCGAGTGGGCGCGCGTGGCGGCGATCGCCGGGGATGGCGCGGTCGGGCGTCCGCACATCGCGCGGGCGCTGATCGAGGCGGGCTATGTCGAGTCGGTGCGTGAAGCCTTTGAGCGCTACATCGGCAATGACGCCCCGGCGTATGTCGCCCGCAAGCGGCTGACTCCCGAAGGCGCGATCGATCTCATTCACAGCGCGGGGGGTGTGGCGGTGCTGGCACATCCGGGGCTGGTCGAGCGCTGGCGGACGATCCTGTCCGGGTTGATCGTGGCGGGACTGGATGGCGTCGAGGTCTTCCACCCATCCAACGACGTACCGACGCGGCTCGATCTGCGTGCCTGGGCGCTGCGCCACGATCTGATCATGACGGGCGGGTCGGACTTTCACGGCGAAAAGGTCAAGCCGGGCAACGCGCTCGGCTCGATGGCGCCGCCTGAGGGCGCGGTCTACGCGCTGCAAACGCGCGCGCAGCGCTATCAGGCGAAAGAAAAGACTCAACAAGAGGACACGTAGTAGTCCTTCAGCAAGGTATTTTTCTCTTACCCCTCCGTGCCTCCATAACTACACAGCCCTCACCCTAAATACTTCTCCCACAATGAGGAGAGGGACTTGCTACTGCGTTTCTCCCCTTCGCCCCTTGTGGGAGAAGGGGTCGGGGGATGAGGGATACCTGCTTTTCTTCGTTTTCTTTTCCGATGCAGCGCTGGCGCCACTCTCCCCATCATGACGACCCACCAAAACGTCCGGTCAGCGGCACGAATCGCACCGCGCCGACCGCGCGCTCGTCGTAGCGGTCGCCCTGGCGCGTGACTGCGATCAACTGCTGAAGTTCCGCGCCGCCGATCGGCATGATCAGGCGTCCGCTGTCCTTCAACTGACCGCGCAGCGGCGCTGGAATCGCGGGCGCGGCGGCAGCGCACAGGATCGCATCGAAGGGCGCTTCGTCGGGCAAGCCCCATCCCCCATCGCCCAGAAAGAACAGTGCGTTTGCTGCCAGGTGCAGCCCGCGTAAGCGCTCGGATGCGCGTTCCGCCAGGATGCGCGACCGCTCGACACTGTAGATCTGTCCGCCATCCCCGACCAACAGCGACAGCACCGCCGTCTGATAGCCCGACCCAGTACCGATCTCCAGCACCCGTTCCCCACCGCGCAGCGCCAGGAGCTGCGACATCCACGCCACCATATACGGCTGCGAGATCGTCTGATCGTCCTCGATCGGCAGCGCGCGATCGGTGTATGCCTGTTGTGCCAGCAGCCGCGCGACGAATTCGTGACGCGGCACCCGGCGCATAGCGTCCAGCACGCGCGTGTCGGTGATCCCGCGCGCCTGGAGCTGCTCGCGGATCATCGCCTCGCGCGCCGCTGCGAACGAATCGGGCAGCATGGCATCAGCCTGCCGGGGTTTGTGTTGGCACAATCAGCGGGGCGACCGGCGCGATCGTCGTGGCAGTCGCCGCGCTCGACAGCGTACCAGGCGGCGGCAGCGATGGCACCGGCGGCAGCGCATCGATCGCCTTGTACAGGTCATCGGGTGAGAAACCGACGCAGTTCAGCGCGGTGCGTTCGCCCCACCCGCGCGCTCCGCCTGCCAGCTGCACCCGCAGCCAGCGTCCGAAGCTGTCCTGGGCATCGACCACCACCGTCGTGCCCGACGGGACAGTCGCCACCACCTGCCCGCTGCCGTCTGGCAGTGCGCGCAGCGGCACATCGCCCGTATTGGCGCCGCACTGTGGAGAGGTCATCTCCAGATCGTAACGCTGCGATACGACCGCACCATCGCGCTCGGCATCGAGCGTCAGCGTCAGGGGTGCCAGCGCGATCCCGCTCAACGTCAGCGACCCGACCTCGCCAAACGGCGCGTCCCCCGTTGGCGCGCTGAAGCTGAAATCCTGCAAGCCAGCCACGCGCGTCGTCCCGGCGCCGGGCACCTGCCAATCGAGCGTCAGCGTCTGCGTGACGTACAGCATCAACGGGCGCGGTGCATAGCTGAACGTCCCCACCGTCAGCGGCGCGATCACCCGGATCGGCAAATCCTGGCGCGCGCTGCCATTTTCACCTGACACCAGCAGCGACAGTTGATGATCGCCGAACAGTGCCGCAGTATCGAGCGCGATCGTCCCCTGTGCCGCCGTGTCGCGGTGAACTTCCAGTTCGTCGATCAGGATGCGGATGGTATCGACGTTCTGAGCCGTCCACTCGACTCGCAGTGCTTCGGTTTGTGCGATCTGAGCAGGGTCGGCGTTCAGCACCACGAAACGGTCGATCGCCGCCCCCGCCGCACGCGGCTGCAACAGGATCAGCGCCCCGACGATCAACAGCGCCACCAGCGCCACCGCCAGCCCACCCAACGCGAATACTGCCCATCCCGGTAAGGGAGGACGCTCATCGACCGTCGCGCGCACCGGCACCGCAAAGGCAGCGGCATCGGTCGAGCGCGCCACGATGTCGAAGCTGTACGCGCGTGCCTCGCCAAAATAACGAGTGCGACGCGGATGCGCGATCAGCATCACGACCGCGCGCGCTCCGGGTGCCAGGGTGAGCGCGCTCGGCTCGATCTGCAGCCGCAGCGCCTCATCGAGATCACGCGCGATCAGGCGAATCGGCAGGGGGGCACTGCCGCCGTTGTGCAGATGCAGGCGCATCGGGACGCCCATGCGTGTGGTGCCGGGGGCGCTGTCGGCGCCAGCGGCGGGACGGCGAGCGGGCGGCTCCAGTGCCATGCCGAAACTGCCAAAAGGCAGCACGCGCAGGATCACCACACCGGACAATTTCAGGTCTGGTTGATCGACCACGCTCACCACGACCAACACCGAATAGTCACCCGGTTTGCTCTCGCTGCGGCGGCGCGGCTTGAAGTTGATCACCACTGTACCCACCCCGCCCCCCGCGATCTCCACCTCGCGCCGATCCTGACGCGCCCAGCCATCGGGCAGCCCGCCGATCTCGATACGAAAGCGCAATGCGGAGTCGCCTGTGTTGCTGATCCGGATCGTGCTGGAGATGTGCGCGCCCGGCGGGATCGGAAATTCGGGCGCCTCGATCTCGACAAAAAAAGGCAGCTCGGTGCGCGCCAGACGGCGGGTGGCGTCTTCCAGCACCAGCATCGGGCGCGTGGGCGAGTCGTCGAGCATCTGGAAGACCAGCCGCACATCCCCGATGATGATCTCTTCGCCGCCGTAGAGGGTGTGGGCACTGTTGGCGGTCAGGCGCGTGCCATCGACGAATGTCCCGTTGATCGAGTCCAGATCGGTCAGCAGCACCGTACCATCCTGCCGTATCAGGCTGGCGTGGTAGCGCGAGAGCGAGTCGGTGTCGAGCGCGATCGTGCTGCCCGGTGACCGCCCGATCGAGATACTGTCCTCGTGCAGCGAGAAGGTCTTGAATTCGCCGCTCGGTAAATACACATCGAGGCGCCCAAATGCCATAACGCCGTCCTCTCGTTTTATCGCATGACCCCTATTCTAACGGTTGTGCGGGCAAGTGTGCAAAAGCGCGGGTAAGTGGTATGGCAGCGCACCAGGTCGATCCCGTCTTAAAGAACGAGACGCATTGGCGTATACTTCCTTATACTTCAAAGAATGACGATCGTGCATCAGCCTGGAAAATGCTCATGAGATCACTGTATTACGGCGACAACCTCGACGTGCTGCGCCAGCATATCCGCGATGAGTCGGTCGATCTGTGCTACATCGATCCCCCGTTCAACAGTAAGCGTAATTACAACCAGATTTATAACAATATTGGCAAAGAGGATCGCGCTCAGGCACAGGTGTTCGTCGATACCTGGGTGTGGGATACACGCGCCAACGAAGGCTTCGACGAGATCATCGCCAATGATCACGGGCGTTTCTCGGTGCAGACCGTCGAGCTGATCAAGGGGCTGCGCGGCGTGCTGAAACCTGGCAGCCTGCTCGCCTACCTGATCAGCATGACGCTGCGCGTGACCGAGATTCATCGGGTATTGAAGCCGACGGGCAGTTTCTATATGCACTGCGATCCGACCGCGAGCCATTATCTGAAAATCCTGATCGACGCTGTATTTTTGCCAAAAGGGGGCGAATTTCAAAACGAGGTTGTGTGGAGTTATAAATCCGGCGGTGCTTCAAAAAAGCGATTTGCAAAGAAACACGATGTGGTGCTGTTCTATTCCAAAAGCAAAAAATGGACGTTCAACGCGCAAAAAGAGCGTTCTTACATGAAACACAAGTACGGCTTCAAAAAGAGTGATTTTCAACTCGATCCAGAAACAGGTTTGCAGTATTCGATGGTCTACGCACGCGACGTTCTGGAAATCTCGTCGGTCGGTTCGGATACCGCTGAACGTTTGGGCTACCCCACCCAAAAGCCCGAAGCGCTGCTGGAGCGCATCATTGCCGCGTCCAGCAACCCCGGCGATGTCGTCCTGGATGCCTTCTGCGGCTGTGGCACCACCATCGCCGTCGCGGAGCGGCTCGATCGCCAGTGGATCGGCATCGACATTACCTATCACAGCATCTCGCTGATTCTGCGGCGTTAGAGGGGCGGCACGGCGCAGAGATGGTCAGCTCGGTCGTACTCAACGGCATTCCCCAGGATACCGCCTCGGCTCAGGCGCTGGCGCTGAAGCAGGATGATCGCGTGCGCAAGGAATTCGAGAAGTGGGCAGTACTCACCTACAGTGACAACCGCGCCATCATCAACGACAGGAAAGGTGCCGATCAGGGCATCGACGGCACCGCCTGTTTCCTGGCTGAAAAAGGCGGCAGCGCGAAAATCGTCTTTCAGGTCAAGTCGGGGCAGGTCGGTCGCGCCGACATCGCTACCTTCAACGGCGATCGGCTGCGTGAAGGTGCTGAATTGGGGATATTCATCACGCTGCAAAAACCGACCAAGCCCATGCAGGATGAGGCGAACAAAATCGGACTCTACAGACACGTCGTCATGGATCGCAGCTATCCGCGCATTCAGATCGTCACCGTCGCCGATATGATCGAACACAACGCCCGTCTGGACATCCCGATGAGCCTGGAAGTGCTGCGTATGGCGGAAGCCGCCTCCGACTCGACCCAGATCGAGCTGTTTGGCGTGGAGGACGATTAGCCGTCTCGACTGCCCCTGACCATCCTCGTCAACCGCCCGACACCCGGCAGACTGGACGCCAGCCGCCACAGCAGCGCCGGATCGTCCGGCGCCAGAATCCGCCCGTAGGCGATCGCCAGCGCATACACCCCCGCGCCCACCGCCATACCGACGAACGGATGCACCATCCCGGCGAGTGTCATCACCGCTGCCGTCACACCCGCTGCCACTGCCAGTCGCGCCAGCCGGGGCAAGGCAGCCCGCGCATCGGGTCGAAAGTCGCGCAGCAGCAGCGCCAGCACCACCATCTCGCTCACCAGCGACGCCCCGGCAGCGCCGACCACACCGACGCGCGGCAGCAGGACCAGCGTCAGCGTCAGCTTGATCAGCAAGCCGACCACTCGAAAGACCACCAGCCGCCGCTGGCGATTTTGTGCGAACATCGCCTGGGCATACACATTGGCGATCATCGTCAGCGCGGCGAACCCCATCAGCACACGTAGAATTTCCGCCGCTGGTGCGTAGCGCGCCCCAAACAGCGGCACGATCAGCGCGGGTGCGAACAGCGCGAACACCAGCCACATCGGCACCGCGATCAGCAGCGTGTAGCTCGCCAGCCTGACGGTAATGGCGCGCAGCGCGTCCCCGGCAGCGTCGGCGGCGCGCGACAGGATCGGGTAGACGGCGACCAACAGCGTGGTGTTGAGGATTTCGACCGCGCCGATCACGATCACCATCGCTGCCGTCAGGTGTCCGACATCGGCATCGGTCAAGGTGGCGGAGGTGAGCAGGCGGTCGATCTGGGTGTAGGTCATGCCGATGAAGGCGTACAGCGTCAGCGGTGCCGAATCGCGCAGCAGTGCGAGCGTGGTCGCGCGGTCGGCGGGGAAGTGCGGACGCACACCCGTGCGCCACAACAGCACGGTCATGGCGACCGACCGTCCGACTCCGGCGATCAGCGTCGCGGCGTACACGCCGACCAATCCAGCACCGCCAGCGACAGCCAGTGCCGCCAGCGACAGCCGCGCCCCAATGTGGACGATCTCCACCAGCGACGGCGCCACCATCCGTTCCTGCGCCAGCAATTGATCCGAGGCGTGCGTGCCCACCGAGTCGATGAACAGGCTGAGTCCGGCGATGGCGGCAAAAGCGCGCAGTGTCTCGTCGTAACCGAGAGCGGCGCCGACCATGCCGACGTAGGCGATCAGTCCGGTGATCGTCTGGATCACCAGCGCCGCGCTCCACAGTCGCCCGGCGCGATCGGGGTAGCGCGCGGCTTCACGGATGACGATCAGGCTCAGGCTGAACGAAGCGATCGTGATGCCGATGCTGAAGAGCGCGCCGACCGCGCCGTACACGCCGTACAGCGACTCGCCCAGTGCGCGTCCGAGGACGATCTGCCAGGCGAATTGCGCGCCGCTGCTGATCACCCGTGCGACGGCGATCGCGGAGGCGTTGCGCGCGGCGCGGGCGGTGATGGTCAATGCAACAGCATATCGAGCAGCCGATCGAGCGCGGCGTTCAGCTCGGCGGGGGAACCATTGTTGAGCAGGGTGTAATCCGCGATGGCGATCGGGCCGCCTTTTTCCAGCTTTTCGATCTCCGCGATGTCGCGCTGTTCGGCTTCGGCACGGGTGAGCGGGCGCTCGACCCGGCTGCCGAGGCGCGCGTAACGCACATCGCGGTCACTGACGATGGCAATGACCACCATCGACACCGCCAATTCGCGGTTCAGCATGGTATATTCGCTAAAGCTGTACAGCCCGTCGATCACGATCACATCGTGCGTCTTGAGACTGGTGCGCAGGAACGGCAGCGCACGGCGCGCGATCGCATCCATGCCCTCGTTGGTGCGGAATTCCTCGCGTACTAATCGTTCATTGGCAGGGGTGAGCGGAAGACCACGCCGCACCACCTCGGTGGTAACGATACTGCCAAAGCGGAACTGCACCAGCCCGCGCAGCGCTAAATGCGCGGCACACGTCGATTTTCCCGCTCCAGGCATCCCGACAAGCGCCAGCGCACGTTTACTGTTCACAGCCTCATCCTTCCCCGCCCAAACGGGCAAAATTATAATCCATCGCGCGCGAATGGGCTATAATCAAACCTGGAATAGCGTCCGTCTTGTAGAGACGCATAACGCTGCGTCCGTTGAGGGAATCATGTCCGAGTCCGCCAGTCCATACCATCAGGGAAATCCCGCGCGGCTGCGCTATGCCCCCTTTGCCGGGCGCCAGGAAGCGATGGCGCGCGTGGCAGCGCTGCTGGCAGACCCCGGACGCGCCGACGGACTGCTGTTTCTGGGCGTGCCAGGGATCGGCAAGACCGCGCTGCTGCACGCCATTGCCGCCGCGCTCCCGGACGCCTTCGTTCCAGTATATCTTCCTCTCCAACCGCTCGACTCGCCTGCTCCCGGCGCCACCCTGCACGAGACAGCCTGGCTGCTGGCGCTGGCGGAGGCGATCACGGCGGCGCTGGTCGATCGCGCCTTCACCCTGAGCCGCCTGGAACAGATCGAGCCGCCAGGGGACGACCCGCGCGGCTGGTTCGAGGTGACCTTCCTGCCGCCGATCTTCGGGGCGCTGCGCGGCGACCGTCCGCTGGTGTGGCTGATCGACGACGCCGACCGTCTGGTCGCCGCTGTCCGTGCCGGGACGCAGTCCACCGATCTGTTCGCATGGCTGAGTGCCCTGCTCGGTCGAGCGCGCACCATCACCGTGATCCTGACGGCAGACGACGCCATCGAGGGTGATCTGGCAATGCTGGCGCCGCTGATCGGCATGAACGACACGCTGCGCCTGGCGCCGCTCGGATCGGACGATCTGCGCTGGCTGCTGACCGCCCCCGTCGCTGGCGCCTACACGCTGACCGAGAGCGCGCTCACCGCCGCCGCAACACTCACGGGCGGCTTTCCGGCGCTGGCACAGTCGCTCGGCGTACAACTGTACAGGCGCTGGCAGGCAGCGCCAGAGATCGAATCGTTGACTTCCCGCGATGTCAACGCGATGCAACCGTCGGTCTATCTGACCGCTGAAGAGTCGATCCTGACGGCGTGGGAGCGCCTGACCCCCAACGAGCGAATCGTGCTGGCGGCGCTGGCGGGGCTGCACTACGACGATCCGCTGCGCCGCGCCAACGCCGAGTCGATCCAGCGCTGGCTCACGTCTGGCGAGTCGCCGCTGGACATCACCACCATTCAGACCGCCTTGCGCGCCCTCGAATATCGTCACTGGCTGACACTGGCAGCGGAGGGCGCGGCGCTGCGATCGGCGGTGCAATTGCAATGGCTGCTCGCCAACGCATCGGCGCGCATCCGTGTGCGCACGACCGCGCGCGTCGAGTCGGGAGAGCGTCCGCGCCGCTACAGCCGCGACCGCCAGAGCGGACGCGATGGGCGGGGACACGAGTCCGAGGCGGCGCCGATTCCGCGTCGGGCGCTGCGCTGGCTGGTGATCGCGTTCGTCGTGGTGCTGCTGGCGAACGCGGTCGCGTTCGCCGTCACGCGCGGCACCCCCGCGCTGACGGTCGAGGCGCCGCCGCCGACGGTGACGCTGGTGGCGCCGGGCGGCGGATAGGTTTTTATGGATACCGTTTGAGTCCCGTTTGATCAGGTCGAGGGTTTTCATCGGATTGACACCGTGACAAATGCCATCGCGTTAAAAGGGTTCATCCGCGATATTCGTTATAGTCCACAGCTCGTCCGTCCGCTGCCCGTGTATCCCCGGAGCGACTTTGACATCAATCGGATGCGTGGGTCTGGCCTTACTTACCTATCGACAAGCAGTCGCCAGCTATCAGCACCTTCAAACCCGCACTGGCATAGCGATGCACAGCGCTGATGATCATTTCAGAATGCTGGCGCGGTTCCAGAATAATGGTGTTTTTGACCTGGCACGATACAAAGAGCAAACCCTCTTGGGATCATCGGCGGCAGCACATCGTGAGACAGGTGTAATTCATGCACATGAACGATTGGACGAGGGCGCGAAATACGTCTTTCGCATCGAAAACTATCTGGGCGGTGAGTACTATTTGACGGCGGACGAGATATTCTGGAAAGATGACAGTTTGATCATTCAAGAGTCAAAGCACAGTGCACGCGACCGGCTGCCAAAATTTGCAGATATCCAGGATGGATTGTTCAAGCTGATCCTGTTTACCAATCTCGATCGACTGCTGTTCAACGACAAACCTGTTTTGTTTCAGACTCAGCTCAAATTGACAGGCGCACTGTCTGGTTCGCTGCGTTTCCCGGCTGAGGCGAATATCATCGACGCATTCTGCCGTCAGAACACGCTGACTCCGAGCCAACGCACACTGCTGACCATGCTCGATCGGGAAACTCGCTATAATGCGAACTTGTCGATCATCCTTACAGGAATCACATGACTTCTTATCGCAGTCCGCTGCGCTACCCCGGCGGCAAGTCACGCGCCATTGGACGCATTCTGCCGCAAATACCCGCGACGATCAGCGAATATCGAGAGCCGTTCATCGGCGGTGGTTCTGTGTATTGTGCTGTGCGCGGGTTGTTCATGAAACGCCTTGATTACCTTGTCGGTGATCTCAACAGCGATCTGATCCATTTTTGGCGCTACGTGCGCGACGATCTCGATACGCTGGTGATGCTGATCGAGTCGTTTCACGTGCATTATGCCGATGCCGGACGTGCGCTGTACCTCTTCATGAAAGATGAGGGCAATATGCGATCCGAGCTGGATCGCGCCGTGCGATTTTTCATCATGAACCGCATCACCTTTTCCGGCGTGATGGATGCGGGTGGGTATTCGCAGCAGGCGTTCGACAAGCGTTTTACCGCGTCCAGTATCGAGCGACTGCGCCAGTTACAGGGCGCCTTTGACGACTGCGACATCATACATGGTGATTACGCTGCGCTGATCGAGCGTCCTGGGGAGAATGTGTTCATTTTTCTCGACCCGCCTTATTACAGCGCCACCGAGTCACGACTGTATGGCGAGCGCGGAATCCTGCATACCGGATTCGACCATCTTCGTTTTGCGGAAACGATGCGTGCCTGCCCCCATCGCTGGTTGATCACCTACGACGACTCGCCCATCATCCGTGATTTATTCAGCTTCGCTCAGGTCGAATCCTGGGAGCTGCAATACGGCATGAACAACTTCAGGCAAGGCAGCGCCGCAGTCGGCAAAGAACTGTTCATCCGCAATTATTGAGTCGCACTGTCACCAACGCTGCCAGGTGAGATTGTACCAACCCAGCGACCTGGCGTGCCAAGCCGCACGGATGGTCAACGATGCGACTCCGCTGCCTACGCCACCGCCATATCGCCCTCGGCGCGTCCCTCGGTGATCAGCCGCGCGTACAGATCGACCACCTCGTCCATCATCGCGTCCCACGACTGTGTTTCCGCGAACGCCCGCGCCGCGACACCCATCTGGGTGATGCGGGCGCGGCTCGATGCGATCCGACGCACACCGTCGATCAGACCCGCCGTGTCGCCCACCTCGAAGGTGTACCCGGTCACGCCCAGCTCGACCACATCGGGGATGCCGCCCACGCGCGACGCCACGACGGGCAGCCCCGCCGCCATCGCCTCGACCACCACCAGCCCAAAGGTCTCCATCGCCGACGGAAAGACGAACATATCGGCGCTGGCATACGCCTCGGACAGCGCCTCGCCCTTCAGGTAGCCCATGAAGCGTGTCGGCGTGCCCGCGAAATAGGCTTCCATGTCGGCGCGGGCAGGTCCATCGCCGACGATCGCCAGCCTCGTCCCCGGCACGGCTTCCAGCACCGGGCGCAAATGATCGATCTGCTTTTCGCTGCTGATGCGTCCGACGTAGAGCAGCAGCGTCTCGTCGATGTGACCGTCGCTCATGGCGTGACGCATGTCGGTGGTGCGATAGCGCGGGTTGAATTTATCGGCATCGACGCCCCGCCCCCACAAGCCGACATCGCGGACGCCGACGCGCTGCATGTCGCGCTGAATCTGTTTCGACGGCGCCAGCGAGACATCGGCGGCATTGAAGACGGTGCGGGTGAATACGTCGGTCATCGGCTCCATGAAGCCCAGATTGAAATGGTGCATCAGCCGCGCCAGGTCGAGATGAAACGACGCCACCACCGGGATACCCAGATGACGCGCCATCACCATGCCAGGAATCCCGATCAGGACCGGGTGGATGAAATGCGCGACATCGGGCTTGAACGACTTCAACTGTTGATAGGTGGACAGCGTGGGCGGCCCAATGCGCAGCTCTGGATAGAGCGGCAGTGGGACGCCGGGGACGCCGATCACAGGCGTGCTGCGATACTGTTCGACCCCCATTTTGGGCGCGATCACGATCGACTCGATCCCACGTTTTTCCAGGTGATCGAGTAACAGACAGACGACCGTGACGATTCCGTCAATCTTGGGCAGAAAGGTTTCTGTGAAAAGGGCTGCTCTCATAGGCGGTTTTGGGTGTGCGCGGTACAATGAGGATAAAGACCATACACTCTAACACCGCCGGATCGAAAGCGTTCTTCTCATGAAAAAACTCAAGCGCGTTTTGGTCGATTTACACGCGCGGACGCATCGTTGTGCGTCCCTGCGGGCGCGCAGCGCCCTGTCTTTCATCTCCCTTTGGATTTTCGGGGGGGCGTTCCTGCGGCGGACGAATCATTCTGCGTCCTTACCTGATTGGACTGCACGAGCATGACTTATTCCAGCGACGTAATCGTCCGTGTCGATGATCGGCTGCGGCTGGTGTCGGCGGTACTGGCGCTCACCCGCTATGCCGACGAAGAAAAAGCCAGGCGCGGACATGGGACGCATCTGCACGCGCGCAATACCCGCAAACAGCTCGCCGACCAAGCCGACCATCCAGCGGTGCGCGCTCTGCAAACGCTGCTCGATCGCGGCGCGCCTCTGGAGGCGATCTTCACACTGGCGCTGATGCTGAAGCTGGACGGCTCGCCGCTCGACAAGCCGCCAAGCTGGATGCCACCGCACTGGGACAGCGAATTGAACGACTTTTATCACAAGACGCCGCTGCAGCGCTTTTGGACCAGCGAGTCCGACTCGTGGAGCGGCGCCGAAGACCAGGCGCGCCAGGCGTTGGCGTCGGCACAGTTCGAGCCATTTCTGGAGCGTTTCGTCGGGACAGTTTCCGACACGCTGGTGTTCGTGCCCAATATCTGCTACCCGACCGACCGCGAGCTGGCACTGCGCCTCAATGGAGAGATCGTCTGCCTGGTGCCGCCGCGCATCGCCTGGGGCGAGAGTCCGCCCTGGCCTTTCGACGAAGACCCGGCGCACGTCTACCGTGCGCTGATCGCCACCGCCGGACAGATGCTGATGCTCAACTTTTTGCGCACGCACGCGGCGGAGATCTCGCTGGAAGGGCAAAAGCCGCTGCCGCTGACCGACGAGTTCATGAGCAAGAATCCGACCTGGGCGGAACAGTTCACTTATCTGTTCGTGACCAGCGCGGTCGCCATCTTTCTGGAGGACAACGTGAGCAAGGCGGAAGCCGACGCGCATGTGCTGATGGAGCGGCGCGTGACCGGGCTGGAGGTGCTGCCCGCCGCGATCACGGTCTATCGGCGTTATCTGCGCGAAGCCGACGAGGGCAAGTACCCCAATATCCTGGAATTCATCCCGCTGTTTTCGCGCCAGCTGCGGGTGGCGCACCGGGTGAGCAAGATTTGATCACGCGCGCCGCTGGTGTGTCATGTCGCGCACTTTTGCCCTCACCCCCCGACGCCTACAAGGGGCGAGGGGGAGAACTGATCTGCTTTGAAGTTCCTCTCCGCTTGCGGGAGAGGAATTTAGGGTGAGGGGGCAGGAGGTGAGGGCGCAGTAGTTACCCTTCTCTTTTCTTCTGTCCTCTGTATCGTCTGCAATCTTTCCTTTGTTTTCCTGCCAGCCTTAACCCGCCCTTCATGAAAATGGCGTAACTTTACGAAGCATTTGTAACAAGCGCGCGTACAATAAAATGTGTACACGACTATAATGTCATGCGCCGTACTTGTGTCATAAAACGAGAGCTCCACCTATGTCGCTGCGCCGCCGCACGCTGCTCACCATGATACTCCTGCTGATCGGCATGATCGTCGTGCTGTATTTCGCCCTACAGCGCATCATCGTCTCCAGTTTCGAGACCGCCGAACGCACCCATGTCACCCGCGACATCAGGCGTGCCGAGGCTGCGTTGGAGCGCGTGCTGGAGGATGTGTATCGGGGACAGGTCGATTGGTCGAGCTGGACTGCCACCTACGATTACGTCACCGAGCGCGATCCCGCGTTTGCCGAGGAGAATCTGACGCAAATCAGCCTCGACACCCTCGACCTCGACTTTATGATGCTGCTGGACAGCGCTGGCGCCGAGGTGAACTGGCTCGCACGCCCGGAGTATCCATCGTCGGCGCTGCTGCGCCAGCCCGACGCGGCGGGCGCGCCCTTACTGGATGCGATCACGGCGCGAGGGTCGAGCGCTTTTTTTGCGCTGGTCGATGGGCTGCCGATGATCGTGTCGGTGCGCCCGATCCTCAACAGCTTTTCTGAGCCTCCCGCTGGCGGCGCGATGATCTGGGGTCGGGTGATCGATCGCGCTCTGTTGGATCGACTCGCCTCGATGCTGCAAATGGAGATCACGCTGGAGGTGAACACTTCGACTGCTGAAACCATGCAGGCGATCGTCACACAGGGCAACAGCGCCGTCGGCACGAGCGCCATCGATGCAGTAGGCGGCATATTCTACCTGAATGTCACGGTGCCGCGCGACCTGCTGACTCAGGTAGAATTGAGTGTGCTGCAATTCAGCGGTGCGCTGATACTGTTCGGCTGCGTGGTAGTGGTCGGCGTGTTTCTGCTGATCGACACCCTGCTGCTGGGGCGGATCGCGCGGATGATCGACGCAGTAAAATGGATCGGCGCGCCCGGAGCGCCGCCCCAGATCGCTGTGGAAGGGCGCGACGAGCTGTCGGCACTGGCGCGTACCATCAACGCCATGCTGCAACAGTCGATCGACGCGCGGGCAGCGCTGGAAACCCTCAACGCCGACCAGGATCGGCTGATCAGCGAGCGCACCGCCGCCCTGACCGCGCAGGAAGCGCAGCTGCGCGCGATCGTCGATACGATGGGCGAAGGGCTGATCTACAACATCGATGGGCGAATGGCGCTGGTCAACAGCGCGCTGGCAGAGATGACGGGCTATCAAACAGCCGATCTGATCGACAAGCCCTTTCGTCTGCTGCTCTCCCAACCCGAAAATATCTCGACCCAAGACCTGACGCGACGCCCCGACCGTTTCGAGACGAGGCTCGTGCAGCAGGATGGCGGGCACATCGACGTGGCGATCACCGCGACGCCGCTGCCGATCTTCGACGGCAAGCGCCGCCGCGTGATCGTGGTGCGCGATGTCACACGCGAGCGAGCGCTCCAGCGGCAGCGCGATTATTTTTTCGCACGCGCCTCCCACGAGCTGCGCACGCCGCTGTCCAACATCATGACCCGTCTCTATCTGATCGAGCGCGACCGCGCCGGAATGCCGCATCACCTGGCGGTCATGGACAAGGTGTCCCGGCAAATGCTGACGCTGCTCAACGATCTGCTCGATGTGGCGCGGCTGGAGACAGGTATCCCGATCAAGAAACAGCCGATCGATCTGCGTCTGGTGGTACAGGAAGTGATCGAGGTGCAGCAGCCCGACGCTGACAACAAGACCATCGGCGTCACAGTATCACTGCCGCCCATGCCGCTGCTGGTCTATGCCGACGCCACCCGCATCAATCAGGTGCTCACCAACATCGTGCGCAACGCGGTGCTGTACACGCCGATCGCGGGCGCGATCACCGTCGATGCCCGCTGTGATGAGATGACCGATCGCGTGGTCGTGCGCGTGCAGAACAGCGGCGCCGGGATCGCGGCGGAGCATCTGCCCCACCTGTTCGAGCCGTTTTTCCGGGTGACCGAGGGCGGGGTGGGCGCTGGACTCGGACTGTTCATCACCCGCGAGATTCTCGATCTGCACGACGGGACGATCGCCGTCGAAAGCACCCCCGACTTGCACACCACCTTTGCGATCAGCCTGGCGGTCTACCACGAGAGCCTGTAGGGTGTGGCATGCCACACCCCGACGGTAACAGATCGGCGTCAGTCGCCCATCACGTCCTGCCACTGCTTCAGCGCACGTAACTGCGGCGTCTTTTTCACCTGGTGCTGCTGCATCCGCGTCAGCAGGTCACCCAGGATGGTCACCGCCTCGCCCACATGCGGACCTTTGTTGAGCATCACGCATTCGGCGCGGGCGCCCATCGCCGCGTCAGTCATCTCGCCGCGGGACGGCGTACCGCGCTTGACGAAGCTCTCCAGCACCTGGGTCGCCCAGATCACCGGGATATGCGCTGCCTCGCACAGCCACAGGATTTCTTCCTGAATCTCCGCCATGCGCAGATAGCCGACCTCGACCGCCAGATCGCCGCGCGCGATCATCACGCCGAAGGGCTGCACACCCCCGGCGCGCACGATCAGGTCAGGCAGATTGCGAACGGCGCGGCGCGTCTCGATCTTGGCGATCAGCGCGATCCGGCGCCAGTCGTCACGCCGCTTCGCCAGTTCCCCTTGCAGCAGATCGATGTCGGCGGTGTCCTGCACGAACGAATAGCCGATCGAGTCGGCGTGGTCAGCAATGAAGTCGAGCGCGCTCAGGTCGTCGTCGGTCAGCGGCGACAGATGCAGATCGGTATCGGGGAAATTGAGTCCCTTTTCCTCTTTGAGACGCACGCCCTCGTCCTCGGCGTGCGTGACGCGCAGCACGGCGCCATCGGCGTGCATCCCGACGATCACCGTCCCGATCAGCCCATCGTCGATCCAGACCGCTTCCCCGACCGCCACCTGATCGAGGACGGCGGGCAGTGTGCAGCGAATCTGCTTGGGATAGTCCTGGCGCTGGCGCGGAACGGCGCGCGTGAGCAGGAGGGTATCCCCAACGTAGGCGCGCTTGTCGTCCAGCAGCAGATCGGCGGTGCGGACTTTCGGTCCGCCCAAATCCATATGAATCCTGACCGCGTGTCCGGTCTCGCGCGCTGCCCGCTGGGTAAAGGCGATCATCGCCTCCCAGTCGGCGGCGCTGTCGTGGGCGCAGTTGATGCGGGCGACATTCATCCCGCGCGCCACCAGATCGCGCACAAAATCGTAATCGCTCGCCGCCTCGCTCGGATAGGTCACCATGATCCGCACCGTGCGATACGCCGGTGTCGCCCCGAAGACCTGATCGGTATTGGCGCGCAGCAGCCGCGCCCCGCGCGAGGCGCGCTTGGTATTGGGGAAGGGCGTGCGTTCCGGGGCGGGCACATCCGTGATCGCCTCCAGCGCGGCGATCACTGCCTCCAGATTGGGCAGCACCCGCCCCTCGGCACGTCCGAGCGAGGACATACCGTAATGACTCAAGCCGGGCTGAAGCGCGCGCAGATCGTGTGCCCGCAGCGCCAGATAATTCGCCAGATTGATTGCGCCCAGGCACATCGCCCGCCGGGTGATGTGATCTGTCCAGCGGGCATAGATCGTCTGACCGTCGCGCACTACCTCGCCGTACAGCCCGCGCATCGAGTCCAGCAGGTCACGCGGCGCGATGGTCGTTGTGGGAGGCGTCATGAGTCTGTCCTCGGCGCGTGCAGACGGGCATCGGCGATCGCCGCCATCATCACGTCGATGCTGGCATATTTCACACGCGGACGCCCCACTGCCGCGCCGCGCGCCAGTTCGAGTGCGTCGAGCGCCTGCCAGTCCGCGAATGTGACGACATCACAGCCGCCGCGCGCCAGCAGATCGGCAGCGTCGTCGACGGACGTAGGCATGGGCAGCATACCCGCGTCGGCATCCGCGAGCAGGCGCTCGACCGTCGCCTGCGAGTCCGGCTTGTTGGTGCCGATGATCCCCGATGGACCGCGCTTGATCCAGCCGACGACATACTCGCCCGGATGCGGAATGCCGTCGGCGCCGATCACCCGCCCCTCGATATTGGGAATGACCCCGCCACGCGCATCGAAGGGCACGCCGGACAGCGCGACGCCGTGATAGCCGATCGAGCGGAACACCAGACCGATCGGGATGGTGATCGCCCGATCGGTGGTGCGTGGACGCAGTGAGCCATCTTCAGCGGCGATCAATTCGTTCTGGGCAAGCTCGATCGCCTCGACGCGATCCGTCCCGATCAGGCGCACCGGGGAGACCAGGAAATGCAGGTGCAGTCGTTTTGGCTTGCCCTGGGGCGACTGGGCGGCATAGCTCGCCAGCGTGGTGACATTTTTAATGGCGTCACGGTCAGCGGTGCGAGCGAGCAGATCGGCACTCAGCGGATCGAGAACATCGGCGCCGGGCTGCACGATCACGTCGGCGTCTGTCAGCACGCCCAACTCTTTCAGCTCTGGGTTGGTGAAGGCGGCTTGGGCGATGCCGCGCCGCCCCAGGATATAAATGTCGGTGACGCGGCTGACGGCTAAGGCGTCGAGCGCGTGATCGGCGATGTCGGTAGCGGCGAGCTCCGCGCGGCTGCTGGCGAGGATACGCGCCACGTCCATCGCCACATTGCCATTGCCGATCACGGCGGCGGCGGTCTGCGTCAGGTCGAAGGTCAGATGACGGTAGTCGGGATGGGCGTTGTACCAGCCGACGAACTCGGTGGCAGCGTGGCTGCCGGGCAGGTCTTCGCCAGGGATGCCCAGGCGTCGATCGGTCTGAGCGCCGACCGCGTAGATCACGGCGTGATAGCGCGCGGACAGGTCGGCATGGGTGATGCCCGATCCAAATTCGACATTGCCAAAGAAGCGAAAGCCGGGCTTGAGCGCGATCTTTTCGTAAACTTTGGCGACCGTCTTGATTTTGGGATGGTCGGGCGCGACACCGCCGCGCACCAAGCCGTAGGGGGTGGGCAGCCGCTCGAACATATCGATCTGAATGTCCCACGCTGCCGCTTTTTGCAGGTGTTCGGCGGCGTAGAAGGCAGAAGGTCCCGAACCGATGATCGCCACCCGCAGCGCGCGGGGGAGTGTGAGGGTCATATGAGGGTCATCCTGAGCAATCCGGCGTTGATAGATAATTTAGACAGGAGGTCACGGAGAAAAAAGGGGAAGGAGAAAAAGATTGAACCGGAAGGCGCGAACGCGCGAAGAATATATTCTACCACCTGCTGTGTCAACTACTACTAGTCCGTCAGGAAAGTAGTTGAAGATAATCCGATCTTCATATTTCCTTTCCACCTTCGCGCCTTGCTGTTCAATCTTTTTCCTTTGTTTTTCTTGCTTGCGCGATCAACAGGGGTTTGGCGCGCCAAACCCCCACATCCACGCCCTGATTATGCCTGCGCCCCTGCCAGCGCGGGCAGCAGCACCGCCTGACCGTTGACGACGGCGAACCAGAATGGCATCCAGCCGACGCCGATCACATCGATGGCGATGTCCTTCTTGTACGCCGTGACCAGATATTCCTGCACGTTGGTGGCTGCCTTTGCCCACTTGTCGTTGAGACGAGTCACCTCCGCCTGATACTGTTCGACGCTGATCTGTTTTTCCTGATCGAGCTGCTGCAAGTCCAGCTCGAAGCCCTGGAGCTGCCCCGCCGACCGTTCTTTGTACACCCCGGTGCGGCTCATGCGCGACAGCGTGAAGGCAGTGCGCCCTTGCAGCAGGCTCAACACCGCCTCGCCCGTCGTGAACAACTGCTCACGCTTGATATTGCTCAACTCGCGCTTTTCCGACTTGAGCCGCTGGAGCTTGCGCTCTTCTTCCTGTTCCAGGCGCGTGATCAGTTTTTCGTATTTGGAGGTCAGTGCATCCATTTCGGCGTCGCGGCGCTCACGGGCAGTTTGCTGCACCTGCGCGCGAAAAGCGGCAAAGTCGCCAGCCGGGTCGCCGTACTGATCCAGATCGGGCGCATAGGGCACCCGCAGCGGTTTAGCACTGTAGACCAGATCGCTGACCTCGCGGCGCAGCGCCGTGTAACGTTTGGGGTCTGCCAGCGCGGGCGGCACATCACCAAACAGCGCCGCGCCCGCCGGACTGGGCGACAGGCGGTTGAGTTCGAACGGCGTCACCTCGAATTGATCCCACTGGATGAAGCCAGCGCGGTCGATCTCCGGGATCATGTAGGCATACTGACGGGTGGTGTAGAGTGTCGTTTTGCGATCCTGATAGCGCGCCGACGCCTGTGCCAGCAGGTACGGACGGTATGCCAGGGCGATCCCCTGCACCGTCCCGGCGGTGGTGAAGCCGGTGCGCATCTCCCACGCGCGTAATGCCTTTTGTCCATCGACCTCGACCGCGATGAAATACTGCGCGATCGCGGAATTGAGCGGCGTCTGATGCTCGTTGTAGCCGGGTGGGACGCTCAATCCGCTCGACGGCGCCGGCGTGATCGCTGAGGGCGGCGGGCTGAACACGGGCGCGCCCGGCGTGTTGTAGACCGGGGCGCTCGGCGTCGGTGTATAGGTCGCGCTGCCGGGCAAGGTCGTCGGCGGCGGCTCGTAGACGCCGGGCAGCGTCGTCGGCATCCCGACTGGTGCACCGGGCAGCGTGGCGGGTGGGAGAGGCGCGCTCTGGCTGGCGGCGGCGAGCTGACCACTGAAATACGGTGATGCACTTTGCGGCGCAGTCGGCGGCGGGGTATAGCTGACCTGCGGCACGGGCTGCGCGGGTGCGGTGCGCGTCTGTCCGCCGCTGCGCGCGTAGAACGCCGCGCGCTGATCGCCCATGAGCGTGGTGATCTGCTGGCGCGTGAGCGGACCACGCAGATAGCTCATCGCCCAACGGGTGTGCATCATGCTCGGTCCGCCCTTGTCGTGGACGTTGTGAATCAGAAAGACGCGCGGCGGAATATCCTGGATCAGGCGGCTGACATCCTGCAAATTCATCTGCGTGCTGGTATCCGCCAGCGACTCCAGCCCCGCCATGACGCGACGCTGATCGAATTCGCTCTGCAGGCGCCCGATGAACCACGTTCCGGCGTTGCTCAGACCTTTATAGTCGAGGTCAGCGGGGTTCTGCGTCGCCAGGATCAAGCCTAAGCCAAAGGCGCGCGCCTGCTTCAGCAGCCGCAGCATCGGCTCTTTGGTGGGCGGATTCTTGGGGTGCGGCGGGAAGTAGCCGAAAATCTCATCGATATAGAGGATGGCGCGTAGGCTGGTGGTGCCGCTCTGCGTGCGCATCCAGCCGAGCATATTTTCCAGTATCAGCGTCATGATGAACTGGCGCTCGGTCTCGTTGAGGTGCGCGATGTAGAAGATCGAGACGCGCGGGCGTCCATCCTTGCCGTAGAGCAGGCTCTGAATGTCCAGCGGCACACCGTTGATCCACGACTGGAACGACGGCGCCGCGACGATGCTGTTCAGCTCCATCGCCAGCTTGCCGCGCGCTTTTTCGCTGATGTACTCGTCGATCGGGAACACACCCAGCTTCTCGAAGGGCGGACGCTGCACCTGCAGGATCACGTCTTCCAGCGACAAATCCTGCCCGCGCGACCAGGCGAACTCGAAAATATTGGCGACCAGGACGTGTTCCTTGTCCTGGACGGGCTGCGCATCGCGTCCGATCAGCGTCAGCAGCGCGGTCGTGATGCCATTGATCCGTTCGCGGTGCGTCTCCAGGTCGGAGTTCCAGTCGCTGCGCGGGGCACGCAGCGACGCCAGGATGCTGACGGGCAAGCCTGCGTCCGATCCGGGGGTGTAAATGGTCATCTGGGACGCCAGTTTCAGCCATTTCATCCGGTCGGGGCTGATACTCCAGCTCGCCAGTCCTTCGCGCCAGCGGTGCGCCACGTCCGCCGCGTACTGCGGCAAGTCGAGTCCGGCGCGGCGCGCGTCATCGACGTTGACCCAGGGCTGGAAGTCTTCCGGGCGCATGTCGGGAAAGTTGAGCAGCAGGTTGGTGATGTCCCCTTTGGGGTCGATGATGATCGCGGGGATATTGTCGAGCGCGGCTTCTTCGAGCAGGTTGATGCACAAGCCGGTCTTGCCGCTGCCCGTCATGCCGACGACGACCGCGTGCGTGGTCAGATCGCGCGAGTCGTAGTACAGCACATCGTCGGTCAGCTTGCCACTGTTCGGGTCGAATCGACGACCGAGGTAAAAGGTTGTGGGCGCTTCGATGAACGGCATGGGGCAGATCTCCTCAGAAATATCGCGTTATTTTAGCACATTATTTCTTACCACCTCACCCGCGATCGTAGGGGTCTGGCATGCCAGACCCCTCACACGGACGCATTTTTATGCGTCCCTACGTCCGCACACCGTAAGGGTTTGGCGTGCCAGACCCAGCATCACGCCGCGCAGGTCAGCGTCGGCACGCGCGACTGTGCCAGCCGCTTGTCGAATTCCTCGATATAGAGCGCGGCGATCGTGGGATCGTCGATCACGATCAGATTCTCATCGTTGCTGTTGGTGGCGTTGGCGGAAAAGTTGAACGATCCCGTCAGGACGATACGCGAGTCGATGATGAAGACCTTGTGATGCAGCACGAACGAGCCGCCGTCCTGACGCACATCCATCCCGGCGCAAAACAGCTTGGTCAGCTCGCTGAAACGAGTCTCGCTGCCCGTCGACTCGAATACGCCCTGCACCGTCACCTCGGACGTGCGCGCCCGCTTTGCCACCAGCGCATCGCCGATCGAGTCCTCGGTGAACGAAAAAGCCAGGAAGCGAATCGACGTGCGCGCTCCGGCGATGGCGTTCAGGATGCGATCCAGCACCACATCGTCAGGCGAAAAGTAGACCTCGATGCCGATCCCATCGACCGTGAAGGCGCCGTCCAGAGTCGGCAGCGACGCGCTCGGACCAAAGCTGCGCAGCGTGAACATTTCCTCGAATTCCGAACGGTAGGCGGCGACCGCCTGCGGCGCGCGTAAATAAACGGCGTTGTTGTTGTTGCGATAGGTGTCGTTGATGGTGAAATTCCACGATCCAGTCAGCACGGTGGTGCTGTCGAAGATCACGAATTTGTTGTGCATCAGTGCCGAGCGGTTGTCGCGCACGATCTGCACGCCCGCGTCGGCGAGCTGTTGAATGGTCGAGTCGTCGTCGTCGAAGGTGTGTTCGCTGTCTACGACCATGCGCACCACCACACCACGCCGCACCGCGTCCAGCACGGCGGACGTGAGCAGCGGATTATTCCACTCGAAAGCGGCGATCTCCAGGGTGCGCCGGGTGGCGGCGATCGTCTGCGCCAGCGGCACATCGATCCCGCCGACGTAGGTCGAGGCGCTGCGGCTGCCCGACGGCGCGTTGAAAAACACATTCCAGAATCCGCGTCCGGCGCCCGATCCGAGCGGCAGCACAAAACGCGACAGTCCGTCGGCGCCGCGCGTCGAGGCGATCGTCGGGACGATGAAAGGCGCGCTCGTCGCTGGCACAGTCGCGGCGCTGATGCTGGTCGCGGCGCGGGTGACCGGGAGCAGCGTCGGCGGCGGCGCGAACGTGCGCGTGGCGACGACGATCGGTGTGTTGGAAGCGGCGGGGATAGCGGTATTGGGGACGCGCGTGGCGGCGGTGGTGGCTGGCGCGCGCGTGGCAGCGACAGTCGACGGGCGCGACGTGGCGCTGGACGCCAGCACGAACGTGTTGGTGGGCAGCGCGCCAACCGACGTGGGCACAGCGGTCGGATCAGCGGAACAGCCGACCACCACCAGCAGCGCGGCGATCATCAGCACGCCAAAAAACCAAGTCAGGTACGAGAACGGACTATCTGGCGGACGTTCAATTTCCACGTATCAACCCTTTCAGGCAGTCAGGCAGATAAAGTTGTAGGGACGCCTATCTATGGATGCGTCCGAAAATGGCGTTCAATTGTCCGGATCGAGCGCGGGAGCGTCGTCGGATCTCGGTCGTTCGTCCGCGTCCACTGCCGCATCGGAACGCGGGTGCATCACGCCGAACGCGCCGACGATCGCCGTGCCCAGGTCGCGCGCGATCGCTGCCGCGTCGGGCGTGTCGGCTAACGCGGGCGTTTCGCCGTCCTGCGCGGCGATCAGCGCCTCGATCAACGCCATTTCGTCCGGGTCTTCGCCGGGTGGTGCCGCGTGCGCCGAAAAGCCACCCATGCCGCTGAAGGCATTTTCGACGCTGCGATTCATATCTTTGATGATGGCATAGATCGCGCGTTCGCCAGAGGTGAAAGAGGCATCGTCAGAGGCGGATTCGTCGAGCGCCATCAGCTTGTCTTCCGCCCACTTCAGCAGGCGTTCCGCTGGCGCGTCGGACAGATCACCGCGCAGCGCTGCATCCTCGTACAGACGCATGACGGCATCTTCGGCGCGGCTCATCCCAGGTCGCCTTCGTCGCTGTAGAACGGTTGCAGCAGCTCGATCGCCGCCTGAAAGCCCTGTACCCCCGCGACTGCCAGCGCATCGCGTCCTTCAAAATCGGTGCCATAGGGATTGGCGTCCTGTGCCAGCAGCCAGCGTACCATGTCGGCATGTCCGCCCAGGATAGCGCCGATCAGCGGCGACTGCGGACCGGGCGGGTTGACCAGTGCGCCCGCCGCCAGCAGCGTCTCCGCGATGGCGATGTGTCCGCCCAGCGCCGGATAGTACATGATGTCGATCCCATGCGGTCCGGTCGCGTCCTTGAGCGCGGGATTGTCCGCCAGAAACGCGGCGACCTCGTCGGCACGACCCAGTAATGCCGCCGTGCAGATGTCCACCGGCGCGCCCTGTGCCAGCAGATAATCGATAATCGGGTGATTGGCGACATGGGCGGCGCCCTGGATCGCCGTCTCGATCCATTCGGCATTCTCGTTGAGGATGTCGGGATGTTCCGCCAGCAGCGTCTGCACTTTGGGCAGGTCGTGATGCGCGGCGATCACGAATTCGTTGATCGTTTCCTGGCTGGGTAGGGTGGTCATGGTGTTATATCCTTTTGTGATATGCCCCCCGGAATCAAGCATAGTGTACCGCGATCCGAGGCGGGTGTGGCACGCCGAATCAGTCTACGTCGATCTAGACAAGTTTCACGGTTGTACATGGTTACCGAAAAAGCGCCGTCGGTGGATTTACTGGATCGCGCCCGTCATTGGCACGACCATCGGGGCGGTCGTGTATCAGGGCTGCGCGAGCCGCGCGATTGACGATCAGGCGGATGTGCAGGACAGGTGAACTGTCCTAGTGACAGTTGCGCCGCATCACCGACGCGATCCCGGCGAAAACAGGGTAGGATGGATATATTGCACACATCGCGGGGAAGACTCATGTCCCTACCATCCACCACACCGATCGTCCAGATTCCGTCCAACCCGAACAAGCCCCCGGCACACGGATTCATTGGGATCGTGCGCCGCGCGTTTGAAATTTTTCAGCGCAGCGACTCGCCCCGTATGGCGGCAGCGCTGTCCTATTTCACGACCTTCGCGCTGGCACCACTGATCATTCTGGTGACGGTCGTTGCAGGGCTGATCTTCGATCAGACGACGGTGCGTCAGCAAATCCTGTCGTCGGTGGCGACGGATGTCGGTGTCGGGACGGCTGATCTGCTCGCCGGAGTGATCGACCAGATGAGCAAGCCTCAGGATTCGATCGTCTCGACGATCATCAGCGTCATCGCGCTGATGCTGGGCGCGATCGGCGTCTTTTCCAATATGCAGGGCGCCTTTGACCGTATCTGGGACGTGAAGCCAGAGCAAATGGGACAGGGTATACGTGGTTTTCTGACCAACAACCTGATCTCGCTGGGGATGGTGGTGGGGGTAGGGTTTCTGCTGCTGTTGTCGCTGGTGGTCAGTACGGTGTTAAGCGCGTTGACTGCGGGCTTCAACAGCATAGTGCCAGGAGCGGATTGGCTGCTCGGTCTCGGCAATTTTGCGGTTTCGTTCGTCGTGATCACGCTGCTGTTCGCGATGATGTTTCGCGTGCTGCCGCACGCGACGGTCGTTTGGCGCGATGTGTGGGGCGGCGCCGCGCTGACCTCGCTGTTGTTCACGGTCGGCAAGACGTTGTTGGGGCTTTATCTGGCGCGCAGCACTATGGCATCAGTGTATGGGGCGGCGGGATCCCTGGTGGCGGTGCTGATCTGGATTTTCTACGCCGCGCAAATCCTGCTGCTCGGCGCGTCGTACACGCGGGCGGCGGCGGAGACCCGCAAAGATCGAAGGGGCGAACCTAAAAAGAAACCAATCAAGGTGAAAAGGCATAAAAAGGCGTCCGTGCCTGAAGATGTGGCGGTGCCTGATAATGTGTCTGCATAAAACGAGCGCGGGCACGATGACCGTGCCCGCGCTCGTTTATTTTCTCGCCTAGCCCTCGACTGTCAGCGGCACGACCACCACTGCCTCAGCCACGAACACGGGCGCGTCGGCGCCTTCAACCGTGCCGAACTCGTATTCCCCGATGACGTTGGTGTCGTAGTGCAGCATCGGGAAGACCTGCTCGCCCGCCGCCGCCGCATCGTCCAGCGTGATCACCACATTGCTGTGGGCGCCAGCCGCGAGCGCGACGCCACCGATGACGCGACCGGGCGCGCCGTTATCGCTGACATGGATCACCAGCCAGCCATCGGCGTCGATGACCGCTTCCTTGATCGTCAGCGTGCCGCCTTCACCGAGCGCCTGCGACGCGACCGTCAGCGACGGCATGGCAGCGATCGGGAAGGTGACGACGGCGCCATCGACGCTGATCGGCAGGTCGGCGCCCTCGACCATGCCAAATTCGTATTCCCCGATCACGCCCGTATCGACGTGCAGCATCGGCCACACGACGGCGGTCGGATCGACGCCCAGATCGAGATTGATCTCGATCGCCTCGGTCAGACCCTCTGCAAACCAGCCCCAGCCCGCGACCGGGCCCGGCGCGCCGTCATTGTCGATGTGGATGACCACAAAGCCTGCGACATCGCTCAACACCGATTCGATCGTCACGACGGGCGCCATCATCATATCCGCCGCTGACGCACCCTCGACGACGGGCACATTGTCGCCGCCGATGACCGCCTGGCTGCTGGCGCGCATGTGTGTCACGGTCCAGAATGCCGGGGTGACCACCTTGCCATCGACCGCGACCGGACGATCGGCGCCCTCGACGGTGCCAAATTCGTACACGCCCGCCTCACCCGTGTCATCGTGCAGCATGGCGAACAACTTCGGTGTTGCCATCGTCATGTCGAGCGTGATGACGACATCGGCGTTGCTGCCTTCGACGACCGGCGCATAGCCCGCAACCGGACCTGGTCTGCCTTCGTTGTCGATGTGGATGACAATCCAGCCTGGAGCGGCGGAGACGACTTCGTTGATCGTCACGGTGTCGTCCTGTACGAACTGGTCGGTGACGGTCACAGAGGGGACGATCGCGTCCTGTGCGCCGACGGCGGCAAAGGGTACGAGCGCCAATAGTGAGAGCAGAGCGAGCGACAGCTTACGCATGGGTACAGCCTCCAAAAATGATGCAGCATCGGGGAATGTGGTGAAGTCGAAACAAGACTTGTTTCCTACGATCATATGATACGCCTGACACTGGTGTAGCAGATCTAAAGACCGTTTGTTTTTCACACAGTCCTCATGTTACCCGGCGTCTGCGTCCACCTCTACTGGCGCGCCAAATCTCTACGACCGTCCTAGGGACGCATAACAATGTGTCTGAGTTCGTTCGGGCGTCCGCATGTCTTGCGCGTCCGCCTCTATTGGCGCGTCCAGCGCGGACTCACTACAATAGCCGGAGATTGTTTTGTCGCGCGCCTTCATCCGGCGTCCCGCGACCTGTGCAGTGAGGGCGGATGTATGAGCGAACCAAAACGCTGGAGTCGGGGGATCGATGTGACTCATCAGGATCGAAAGAATCGAAGCAGATACGGCGCCTCCGCCATTTTGCTGCTGGTGCTGTGCGTGATCGCAGCGGCGGCGCTGCTGGTCGGAGACACGCCCGCCGAGGCACAGGACCTGCCGGCGCCGCCGCCGCTGGCGATCTTCATCAGTCATACCGGGACGCTGCCGCCCGCCAATACCAGTTTTCTGGTCGGCACGACCGGCACCGTGACCGCGATCCTGACCAACAACAGCGCGACCGAGATGGCGACCAATACGATCGTTCTCTCGCTCACGCTTCCCGGCGGGATCACCTATGCCACGCCACTCGAATCGACCCTGTTCACCTGTGAATTCGTCACGGGGGTGAACGCGGTCTCCTGCGCCAACAGTGCAGGCGCGCTGGCGGCAGGCGCGACCGAGGTGATCACCTTCCGCGCGGTGGCGCCGGCGACACCGGGCGGTCCCTATCGTTTCAGCGTGACGGTATTCGTCTTTGGCTTCACCACGCCCGTCAGCGCCATCGAGGCGTCCGATTTTTTTGTAGTCGTCAATACACCGACGATTACACCGACGTTCACGCCGAGCATGACGCGCACCCCCGCGCCGACGATCACGCTGTTTCCGACCATCACGCTGTTTCCATCGATCACGCCCTTCCCAACCGCGACAATCGTCCCGACCTCGACGCTGATCCCCAACCCGCCGACGCGCACCCCGGTGCCGCGTCCTGCTAACGCGGGTCAGGCGATCGGAGGCATCCCGCGTCCGGGCGTGCGCGTCGTGGTGGACCGCGATAATGTCAATATCCGCATCCTGCCCGCCATCGGCGCCGAAGTGGTGGCGTTCGTCAACGCGGGCACGACCTTCGACATCCTGTCGCGCAGCCCGGACAGCCAATGGGTGCAGGTGATCGTCGGCAATCAGCTTGGCTGGCTCGGCACTGCCGTCGTCGCCGTGATCGCGGGCGACCTCAATGCCGCGCCGGTCGCTGACCCGCGCACCATTCCCTATGGCGGCTTCGAGAATCCGCGCGCGGGCATCACCGCCTCCACCAGCCAGTTCACGGGGCGGCTGGTCAACAGCGGCTTGCGCGTGCGCGGCGGACCGGCGTTGGGCTATCCGGTACTGGCGAATGCGCCGCGTTACACCATCTTCCCGCTGCTGGGTCAGGCACTCGGTGGATCGTGGCTGCAAGTCAACTTTGAAGGCACGCTCGGATGGGTGGCGACCGAGTTCGTCAATGTCGAGCAGGGTCTCGGCATCATCGCGGGCTTACCCGAAGACGGCATCGTCGCCGACGGTGTGGCGGTCAGTGAGCCGACGACCGACAGCTACAACGATACGCTGCGTCTGCTGCTGGCGCGCGTCGAGCTGGCACAGCCGTCGCTCGATCAGATCCGGGCGATCTGGACCAGCATCGCCATCGGCGATCGCGCCGCCTGTGCCAATTTCCCGGCGCGCCCGACCGACTACAACATCCCCAATCCGGTGCTGGCGCCGTTCTATGGGACACTGTTCCCGCTGCAACAGGACTTCAACGCCGCCATGACCAATCTGCGCCTGGCGATCGACCTGTTCATCGACATTTGCAGCCGTCCGCAGCCCGCCGAAGGGTTCGTCGGTCAGGCAGTCGTACAGAATGCGCTCGACGCCATCAACGCCGCCGATGCCGCTTTTGCCAGCCTGCGCGCGCGTCTGCGCGCCCTGCTGCCGCCGGATGCGCCGCTCACCGACGATCAATGTCTGTTCACCTTCAATCAGCGCAGCGAGATCATCGATCGTCTGCGCGTGAATACGGCGAAGATTGTCACACTGCGCGAGCCGAATCTGCGTGTGATCGGGCTGTGCTTCGACGCCGGCGCCGGACAGTCGCTCACCATTCAGGGTCTCAAAGTGACGGGCAACGCGCAGCCGCGCCTGACCGTGACCAGCTTCGACAATCCGACCAATTTCCTGGGCGTAGCGGAGTTTGGCAGCGACGGCACCACCGCCACTGTTTCCAATCTGCTGTTCACGCAGACCGGACGTTACCTGCTGCTGATCAGCGACCTGGACGCGGGTTCGCGCGGGGTGCGGCTGCAAGGCGAGATCGCGGTGCTGCTGACCGATGTGGGCGCCAGCCTCGCCATCGACCCGGTGACAGGCAATGTGATCGTCAATCAGACGGGCGGGTTCGTGACACCGGCGACACCCGGCGGATTCGTCTCGACACCGATCAGCGGCGGCGTGGGCATCGGGACGCCTGTCGCCGGAGAATTCTGCCCCAATGTCACCTTTACCTGCGAACAACTGACCACCTGCAATCAGGCACGCGCCTGTCTGATCTTCAACCCGGCGCTCGACCCTGACCGCAATGGCACGCCCTGTGCCAATCTGTGCGGCAGCTAGTCGGGGTCTGATCGTGCTGCTGGCAGCGTCGGCACTGCGGACGCTGCCAGCAGCACGATCAGCGTGATAGATCCCTGTCGAGATAAGGTCATGGAGCTTCCTTGAACGATCAGACACACCAATTAACCTTGTTTGGCGAATCATCTGCCGACGATCTGCCGCTGCCTGTTCACGTCGACAAGAGAGATTACGGCACATTCAAAGACAGCCTGCGCGCGCCGATTCACTCGTGGTTTCGCTATCCCGCTGGTTTTTCCAATACTTTTGTCGAGCAGATGTTCGCGCGCTTCGAGATTCATCCGGGACAGTGGATCTACGATCCATTTTCGGGAACCGGGACGACTTTGATCTGTGCGAAACAAGCCGGAATCAACGGTTATGGCGTTGAAGCTCATGCTTTCGTGCATTGGATCGCTCAGGTTAAGCTGTTCTGGGAATTTGACCGATCTTCATTTGGAATGACTGTCGAAAACACGTTGCGCTCGATAAAGACCTGGGTCAATTCACGCCGTGATCACACCTCAGTAATGGGCGTTTTTCCGGAGCTGATTTATAAGTGTTATCATCCACAGGATTTAGTTGAACTCTACCTGGTGCGCGAATTCATCGAGGGCGAAATTGACGATCCACATCTGGTTGATTTCTTGAAAGTGGCGCTGACCGACACGCTGCGCAAAGCAGCGGCAGCGGGTACGGGCTGGCCGTATATCGCGCCAAAGAAAAACACCGGTGATAAACCTCCAAAGAATGCGTTAGGGGTTTTTACAGAGACCGCCAGGAAAATGTTTCGTGATATTCAATTGGTCACGGCGAATCCCATAGCGCAGAGCCGTATTCATAACGTGCTGGGCGACTCACGAGAACACCAGCATTTGCAGGATGAAACAATCGATTATGCACTGACATCGCCGCCCTATCTGAATAATTACGATTATGCGGATCGAACTCGTTTGGAGACTTATTTTTGGGGTCTTGCCAAAACCTGGGGTGAGATCACACAGCAGTACCGCAATCAACTGCTCGTCGCTGCTACCACACAGGTTGTGCGCCGTCAGCATGACATCGATACGGTACTCAACCGCGAAATCGACCGCATTTCCCAGACAACTTATGCGACGATACAAACTGCGGTTGAGGCGTTAGCGCGCCAACGTCTCGTCAAAGCGGGCAAAAAAGATTACGACCTGATGGTCGCGTTGTACTTCAATGGATTGCTGTCTGTCATCCGTGAGGCTTATCGCGTTCTCAAACCAGGGAGTAAATTTTGTCTCGTGCTAGGCGACTCGGCACCCTACGGTGTGTATATCGCCACACATGAGCTGGCAGGTCAGCTTGGAGTTGGTCTCGGCTTCAAACGGTTCGACTATGAGATGTTTCGTGCAAGAGGGGATAAATGGCGCGGTAATCCTCAACGCCACCATGTCGAACTGCGTGAAGGGGTCGTCATTCTCACCAAATAGGGAGTCACTGTGCCAGCATCACGATCGGCTAAAGGTTCGAAACGTTTTGCGCAGAACGAGGCTCACGGGGCGGCGAGTAAATTTGGACAGATCATAGGCGAGGCATTTGCCGCCACTGTCTATGAATTTATTGAAAGTTATCTGCAAAGCGATCATCCGAATTTTTTGTTGTTAGCACCGTCCATCGGAAAACAGTTGGTGCGACTTGAGATGATGGGGGGCACATCACGTCAGCTCGATAACGTGATTGTGCCAAAAGATTCCAATGATCCTGTCGCGTTGTTTGAAAGTAAATGGCTTAAAGATGCGCGGCACCATAACGACAAAGGCGCATGGATTCTTCAGTTAAGGGAGATTCGAAAAAAACACCCTGCTGTACGAGGCGCCGCAGCTCATTTGGCGGGCTATCGGACAGAAGGGGTCGGAGTGATGTTTGAAACAGAGGGCGGAATTACTACGGTCATCGCAGCGACCGATGAAGAAGTTTACAGCACGCTGCAAGAACCGCTTCATCAGGTTTGGCTTGAGCACGGGATCGAGCCATTTGAATTGAAGGCAAGTGAAATCAGACAATCGCTGCCCCGTCCATGGGACTTGGCAAATGGCATGATGACGTTGATCGAGCAGGGGCGGATAACAGCGCTGGCGAAGCAATGGTTGAAATTTCGCCGCCAGACGCTCAACGATGGTAGTTTCATTTTAGGAAGTGACTTGATCGCCGCCGCAATTGACCAGCTTTTGCAGCCCCTGCCATCCAATCCACAGATCAAAACGTTCGAGATAGCACTTCAAATTGACACCGGCAACATTATTTACGCAGAATTCACCGACTTTGAAGACGCCGTAGAATTCTTGCGCGCGCATGTTGCCGATCCCAAAGCAATTCTCTCGAAGATCACGCCGCGTTCTGGATAAACGAGATGACCCCGGCGTGCAGCCAGGATCGCCTGGCTCATCGCTCATATCCCCAAATTGCGACGCATTTCGTAGGGACGCCAAACAGGGCGTCCGATGGCATAAACACCTTTCTGAAGGACTGGTAGTTGCTTTTATTTTTGATTAACGACGCCGATCTCCGATACAATCAAGTCAGCACGCCTCTGGGGACGCCTGATGATGCGTCCGCAGAGAACGACCCTGTTTGCCGGCCAGGAGACAATGATGATGACCGCTTACCGCCCCGAAGTCAAAGCCGTCCTCGACGACCTGCTCACGCCGATCCCGGGCGTCAAAGTCAGCAAGGCGTTCGGCTATCCCGCCTACAAGGTCAACGGACGCATTTTCGCCTTCGTCGGCGACAACGGCATGATCTTCAAACTGGCGCCCGACCGTGCCGAGTCGCTGCGCGCCGCCGCGCCGTTTGCGCCTTTTTCGACAGGCGGCAAACCCTGGACAGGGTGGGTCAGCCTCGATCTGGACGACGCGACCGAGTACGCGGCATTTTTTGACCTCCTGACCGAAAGTATGACCTTTGTAGCGGAGTCCTGACCCAACATGATCGTACATCCCATTCCACACGGCTGGCAGATGATCGACCAGCGCGCCCATGCGCTGCTGGCGTCGCAGATTGCGACCGCCTGGCATCCCGACGCTCGCCCCGCCGCCGCCAACGCGCGCTGGATCGAGACCGTGATCGCTATCTCCCGCCACGACGACGGCGGACACGGCTTTGGCGGGCACAACCACATCGGCGACGCTGGGACGCCGCTCGATCTGGCAGGGGCGCCGCTCTCGCTCGATCAGCCGGTGCGGGTGATGGAAGAGGCGCGCGGTGCCGGCTTGTGGACGGGTGTCCTGATCTCGATGCACGTGCTGCGGCTGTACAGCGCCTTTCGTGCCGAGCCTGGATTCGCGCAGTTTCTCGATGAGCAGACGGAGCGCCAGAAAGCCTGGCTCAGGCAGTTGAATGTTAAAAAAGCGGACGCCGACGCCGCCTATGGCTTGCTGCATTTCTGCGACTCGCTCTCGCTGATCCTGTGCCGCCGCGACCTGCCGACCGATGGACGCGCCATCGAGATCGCCACTCTGCCCGATGGCACGCGCTACGATGTGCGTCAGGTGGTCGGAAAAAAAGGCGGCGATCCGCGTGCGACCGACTCCGATGCGCCTACGCCGATCACGGTCGAGCCGTCTCCATTTGGCAAAGGGATCATGCCGCTCTATGTCGAGGCGGCGGAATTGCCGTCGCTGACGTTCAAAGACGACGCCGACCTGGACGCCCAGCTCGACACCTGTCCCCGCGCCACGCTGCGTTGGGATTTGCAGGGGTAGTCGTTGCTTTTCTTTTTGATCAACGGCGCCGCTCTCCGATACAATCGAGTCAGATTGTGAGGGAGTGAAATGCCCTGACTCAAATTTGACACTGGTTCGCCGTCATCCTGATCGTCAGTCTGTGCGCGCTGACCATCCCCGCTCATACCCAGGACGATATCGATCCGCCGCTGGCGGGTGCGATCACCGGGACAGTCACGCGCGCTGACAATGGCACCCCGATCGCGGGTGCGACCGTGCAGCTGATCACCGGCACCGGGACGAACATCACCAGTACCACCAGCGCGCTCGACGGCAGCTGTGCCCTCAGTGCAGCCGCCGGCACCTACAAGATTTATTCCGAGGCGCCCGGCTTTGCGATCGAATACTGGAACAACCAGACCACACGCGGGGCAGGCGCCTCGATCGTCGTCACCGAGGGCGGCATCCTCAGCGGGATCAATTTCACGCTCGATCTGCGCGGTACGATCACCGGCATCGTCCGCCGCACCGACAACGTGACGCCGCCGGATTCAGTTGAGCAGCTTCCGCGAAAAAGGTCTCAAAATCGGTTTCTTTTTCCAGGTGCGCTGCTAACGCTTCCTGACTGTATCCGGTCAGCCAGCAGATGATTTGATCGACTTCTGCTTTCGTGCGTCCCTTTTTTTCTGCCTTAGCGACATACTCAGGATAGACCCGTGCGAAACTCATCGTATAAATCCGATGTTTTATCATGATGCCCTCCTTTTATAGGGTTTCTTGATTTTAACAGCAGCAGCGTCCCTCAGTCCAACCCGTACAGCGCCGCCACCTGGCGATCGATCGCCGCGTCGATCTCCCCGATCTGACCGCTGAGATCGGCGCGCATCCCCGCCAGCGCATCCGCCGCCTCGCGCTTGAGACGCAGCATCTCTCCAACCAGCTCGACGATGCGCAGTCGGCGCGGATCGTCCGGCGCGGCGGGCGGAATCGGGCGGCGCGGCGGACAATGAGCGCCTATCGGATTCCGACGGGCGAACGGCACTTCGATGTGCGGATACGGTCGGAAAAGATGGGGTTGTCAGGGCTGATCGACGAACTGGTGATCACGGAGGATGAGGCGATCGTCGTCGATTACAAAATGAGTAGCCGCGTGGGGGCAAATCACCTGCTGCAATTGGCGGCATACAGCATCCTGGTGAAAGAAGCATATCAAGCATGGTTCATATAAGGACATAACATGACGACTAAACGCTGCAATTGGCGGCATACAGCATCCTGGTGAAAGAAGCATATCAAGTGGCTGTCCGGCGCGGTTTCATCTATCTGATGACGGCTAGACGGTTCGAGGAAGTGCCTGTGGAGGTGGGGCTTCGCAACTCGGTGGCGGCAGCCATTGCAGAGACAGAACGTATTCGCATCTACGAGTACATGCCGCCCCCGGTGGAGCAGCTTTCCAAGTGTGAAAGCTGTGAATTCCGGCGTTTTTGCAACGACATTTGACCATCGCAACTCCTCGACCTAAATTGACGGTTGAGGAGTTGCGAAATGGTGTGCTTCGTGCTATATTTTATGGGTTGATCCGTGCTGAAAGTCACGCTACATACGGCTTCACAGCGCGTCTTTGCGGTCACACAGGTCATTTTTGACCTGTGTATGGTTCAAAATCGTAGGCGGCTTCAGCGTCAGACGATCCGTAGAGGATATTGAAACTGCTGTCACCTTACGCTCTTCCACTGTGCCCACATGCTTCAGCGTCAGACGATCCGTAGAGGATATTGAAACATCTATATCTATCGCGATAGAGACGTGATCCGGGAGAGCTTCAGCGTCAGACGATCCGTAGAGGATATTGAAACCTGTCACTCTGGGAGGGTGCCCCATTATCGACGATGCTTCAGCGTCAGACGATCCGTAGAGGATATTGAAACGCCGGAATGTTTTCGTTGATCGACAGTGTCGTTCCAAAGCTTCAGCGTCAGACGATCCGTAGAGGATATTGAAACTCGAATCTGTTTGCCTTCAGCAACTTTGCCGCCCACGCTTCAGCGTCAGACGATCCGTAGAGGATATTGAAACTTCGAAGCGCTGACAGAATTCGCGCGTAGTACGGGGCTTCAGCGTCAGACGATCCGTAGAGGATATTGAAACATTCCGGACGACGCCTACCATCGTCTCGCTTTTCTCGCTTCAGCGTCAGACGATCCGTAGAGGATATTGAAACCTGGAACAGTCAGAGACCCCGCCACTGGTGCTGTCTGGCTTCAGCGTCAGACGATCCGTAGAGGATATTGAAACACAATAATCAGCGCTGACATCATCACGAGAACTTTTGCTTCAGCGTCAGACGATCCGTAGAGGATATTGAAACGGCGGTGATCGTCGCGCCCGCCGTGCCGCTGAACTTTTGCTTCAGCGTCAGACGATCCGTAGAGGATATTGAAACACGTACCCGTCTCTCTCTGCCTGTTCCATCGCACGGTGCTTCAGCGTCAGACGATCCGTAGAGGATATTGAAACATCATTCCTGAGTGCGCCGCGACCTTTCGCAGCTCTGGCTTCAGCGTCAGACGATCCGTAGAGGATATTGAAACACCGATCGCGTCCTGCAGTGCCCGCACCATGCCGTCATAGGCTTCAGCGTCAGACGATCCGTAGAGGATATTGAAACGTATAAGGAAGCGTATGATGCCAGGCAGACCAGGCGCGCTTCAGCGTCAGACGATCCGTAGAGGATATTGAAACTGAGGACGTAGCGATGGGCACGGACAAGAGTGGTGAGCTTCAGCGTCAGACGATCCGTAGAGGATATTGAAACTGCGGGGATAGCGTGGCATAAACGTAAGGGTCGGGAGAGCTTCAGCGTCAGACGATCCGTAGAGGATATTGAAACTCCTGAATGGGGCGCTCTGGGACAGTACATCGCGGGCGCTTCAGCGTCAGACGATCCGTAGAGGATATTGAAACCTGATGGTTTCAGACTACGTCGTGAGAAACTTCGAGCTTCAGCGTCAGACGATCCGTAGAGGATATTGAAACTGGTCCATGTAATCGTCCACCTCGTCGTCTACCTCATGCTTCAGCGTCAGACGATCCGTAGAGGATATTGAAACAGCACGGATGTACTGCTGGACATAGGTGAGGAAAAGCTTCAGCGTCAGACGATCCGTAGAGGATATTGAAACGTTCTGCATTGAAAGTGCAGACCTGGCGCAGCGTGACGCTTCAGCGTCAGACGATCCGTAGAGGATATTGAAACACTGAGTGCGCGTGATACAATACCCGCCGTTGCTATTCCGTCCCGATCCATCCGTCCTGATCCATCCGTCCTGATCCATCCGTCCTGATT
>Ga0163147_10001167_pt1 | contig 40470 bp, 32 predicted proteins | sample OliLakLV19MP6G1_FD_148597 | JGI IMG/M metagenome (GOLD analysis project Ga0163147, IMG submission 148597) | Freshwater microbial mat bacterial communities from Lake Vanda, McMurdo Dry Valleys, Antarctica- Oligotrophic Lake LV.19.MP6.G1 | ecosystem: Environmental > Aquatic > Freshwater > Lake >...
CTCACTCACACGCAATCCTGCCGAATATGCCAAATAAAGCATCGTCTTATGTTTCAAGTTTTCTAATTTTGAAAATAGGTTCTCCACTTGACTGATTGCCAACACGTTGGGCAGTATGACTTTTTTCTTGGGGCGCGGTATTTCAAAGAAAAATTTCTCCCGTTTGAGCACTTGCTCAAAATAAAACTTCACGGCATTGATCCGGCTATGCAGGGTATTCTCGGAGAGCTTCAAGGTATTGATGCAGTATAAAAAATAACTTTGCAGCTTTGTGGCATCCAGTTCTTCCACCTTTTTATCTTTCAGCACATACAGCAATTGCGCAAATTCGTTGCGATAGGTATGGATTGTATTGGGGCTGTAAGCCTTCAACTGTAAGGTTTCGATGTACAATTGTAGCGCGGGTTGGTTGATGGGGTGAATCTGTAACAATACCGCTTTCCCAGTCAGATTTTTGGACGGCAAACCAAATTTTTCGCGATAGTGTGCAGAATCTATTACATACCATGCCTTTCGGGATTGACTCCACTGCACCCCTACCCATTTTTTTACCTCCTCATTGAGGGCTGCATTGTATTCAAAGCGAATAAAAATAACCTCTTTTCCCTGATAAGAGGCGAGTTCGTATTGCATTTTTCTTGCAAAATTACAGCTACGGTGCGGGAAGAGTCGGCAAATAAACGTTTAGTGCCGTTTGTAGTCGTTTATAACCGGTTACAAAATGGGACTGCACGGGGAATATACAGACTATCTTAACTTAGCAAACGCACGCTTTGCACGCGCAGATGCACGCACTCAACACTCCGGCGCGTTAATATACGTACTTTTTCAGTTTGCCACACAAAAGTAATTCAAAAGTGTCAATGGCGTAAATAGTCATTAAATTTTATTTCAAACACTTGATAACGAGCAATTTAAAAATATAAAATATAAAATCAGGGTGATAAAAGAATACAAAACGCGTAGTACGCAATATTTTAAATTTCATTTTGAGCAATACAAAATGCGCAATCCCTTACGATTCCTTTTTGTCCAATAACAGGATTTGTTCCCCGATGATTTCGGTTACGTATCATTTATTGGCTTGTTTGTTTCTCAACACTCTGGCACGCTTATCGCCACTTGCGTCGCCAGCCCACCCAGCGAGGTTTCTTTATACTTATGATTCATATCCTGCGCGGTTTCCCACATGGTTTTGATGACTTCATCGAGGCTGACTTTGGCTTTCGACGGGTCGCCTTCGAGGGCGATATTCGCAGCGGTGATGGCTTTCACAGCACCCATCGAGTTGCGCTCGATGCAGGGAATTTGTACCAAGCCGCCGATAGGGTCGCAAGTCAAACCCAAGTGATGTTCCATCGCAATTTCGGAAGCCATGAGTGCTTGTTCAGGACTGCCGCCCAGACATTCTGTGAGTGCTGCCGCCGCCATTGCAGACGAAACGCCAATCTCCGCCTGACAGCCGCCCATCGCGGCGGAAATCGTAGCGCCTTTTTTGAAAATGCTTCCTACTTCGCCCGCTACGAGTAAAAATTTTATAATATCATCGTCGGTCGCTTCTTTATTTGCAAAACAAATATAATATAATAAAACCGCCGGAATCACGCCAGCCGCGCCGTTGGTAGGAGCGGTCACGACTTTTCCAAAATTGGCATTTTCTTCATTCACGGCGATGGCGAAGCAACTAATCCAACTCAGAATTTTAGAAAAATCATAATTTTTAGTACGAATGATAGCAATCCATTCATCCACGTTTTTATAAATAGCATTGCCAATCAAGTGTTGATTCATCGTTGCAGCGCGGCGCGTCACATTCAAACCGCCTGGAAGAATGCCTTCCGTATGGCAACCGAGGTACGCGCATTGCTTCATCACGTCCCAGATTTGCAGCAAGCCAACACGAATTTCTGCTGGTTTGCGCCAAGCTTGTTCGTTATTCCAGACGATTTGAGAAATATCACAGTTACATTGTTCGCAATACGCCAGCAACTCATCTCCGTGTTCAATCGGGTGTGGTAATGGCACCAATTTTTTACTGGCCGTTTCGCCTTCTTTTACTACAAAACCGCCTCCAATAGAAAAAAAAGTGGATTCGTGTAAGAGATTCATGGATGCGTCAAATGCTTTGAATGTCAAGCCATTGGGATGATAAGGAAGAACTGTCGAGAAGTGAAATTGAATATTTTCCTCCGGATTGAAAGCAATGTCTTTTTGTCCGCCTAAGCAAATTTGGTGATTGGATTGAATCGTTTGTGGAATACTTTTCACCGCTAATGGGTCAATCGTAACGGGATTTTCGCCATTCAAACCCAGCATAATGGCGATGTTTGTACCATGTCCTTTTCCGGTGAGGGCGAGCGAACCGTAGAGATTTATAGCTACTTGGCTGGTCTTTTCCAGCAGCTCGTTGGCTTGCAATTCTTTCACAAAACGCTCGGCAGCGCGCCACGGACCCAGCGTATGCGAGCTGGACGGACCCACGCCAATCTTGAGCATATCAAATACGCTGATTGGTTCCATTGGTTAGGCTATTTCTACAAAGATAGTATTGTCTCCCGCAGATTTCGCAGATAGCGCAGATTTGTTCAGTAGGCAACCCTTCTTCGCACTTACAACTATTCATATTACACTAGTAGAAGCACGGCCGCCTGCTAAGGTTTTGTATAGCACGCAGGAACGACCCGAATGGGGTGGGTCTATAAACAAAAGCAATCTGCGAAATCTGCGGGAGAAAATGGAAGTATCAATTTGTATCTGCTTCCCGAAACCGCACCGCTTCAAACCGATACTCCAACTCCCGCGAAGGCTCATCAAAGAGGAAAAAAACGAACGCCATCCCTTTGCCAGCCGCGTTCAAACAAAGCATTTTACAGTGAGCATATTCGCTGAAATTTTTTTTCGGTTTAAAATAAAAAACTGCACCCCAGTCGGCATTGAATTTTTCTTGCAGTTCAAATTTTTCTAAGGATAAAACGGTGATGGCAATATCTTCTTCATTCGTAGCCAGATGCAGCGACAAGCGCGAGGCTTCAACGTGTGGCAAGTCAAACAGAACATTGGTAGAATCGTAGGGTGTAATGAGGTAGCGGATTTCCACGTCCTCTCGACGAGAAGCGATGGCAAAGTCATATTTTTGAAATGCCGTGTTCAAAGGCACGTCGCGGTAGCTATTTTCTAATGGAATCACACAGTCCAAACGGGCAGTATCGAGCAGTTGTGCGAAACGCAGCGTAAGTTCGATTTGTGCAACGGACGTTTGTGTTAGACCAAAGCAAAGGATGCAGAGTGCTATTATTTGATGGCGCATAGAATTTTTTATTACAAGATACGCAGTCCTGTAATTTCCTGCAAGCGCTTTAACAATTTAAAAACAGGGGAATAGTATTCTGATACTAAGATGAATTACTGTCATTTTAGTATTAATTAAAACCGTAAAGTAACAGGTATCAACTGAATAGCGGAGAATCCGGCGAAATGCGTATTTTCTCTTTGATAGATTCTACGAGTGCGGGAGAAGGTTTTCGGCGGTGGATTTTACTTTTTATAAACTCGCGGAAGGATTGCTCTTTACTGAGGACTTGTAAGTAGGAGGGGTTTGCTTTTATTTCTCTTAGCAATTCCATTTCAGCACTTTCGTTCAACTCGTTGTCGAGGTACATGGTGACTTTCTGAACAAGCGCTTGATAATTGTGATCCCGCATCATTTTGTGGAAGTTTTGAGCTGCTCGGAGTAGAAGGGTTCCGCAGAGCCGAAATGCGCCCAAAAAGCAATGCAAAACGTGCCGAAACTGCCCGTAGTTACTGCCGGTCGCGGTAACATAGATGAACAAATAATTTCGATTCGATGCAGCATACAATTTGGATTTTGACTCGTAAGCTATCGGCGGTTAACGCCTTCTATTAGCAGCGGTTATAAAATTAATGAATGAAAAATTAATAATTAGTAATTAAAGAATTTTGTTGCTTGTAAATTCGATTATAAAATGAATAATGTAAATCGCAAAGTCATAATGGTTCACTCTTCACTGGTTCACTTTTTCTCTCGGTCACGGAGTCACTTGGTCGCTCTGTTCCCCTTTCATTCCTTCATTATTCATTCTTTAATTCCCTTCTCATCCTCATCCACATACCCCAGCGAGCGTGCGTACTCGTGCAGCTTGTCCTTGAGCATATTACGTGCGCGGTGCAAGCGCGAACGAACCGTCCCAATCGGAATATCCAATATTTTAGAAATTTCTTCGTAGGTAAATCCTTCAATATCACACAACAAAATCACGACGCGAAAATCCACCGCAAGCGTATTAATCGCATTCGTCACTTCATCGCCCATCATGGTCTGAAACATCTCTTCCCGCAGGTCGGCGTGGCTCGTAAGGTGTGTATCTTCTTCTGCTTCTTTATACGTAGCAGCATCTTCAAAATCTACCTGCGTTGGTTGCTTGCTCTTTCGACGATACTGATTAATGAAGGCATTTTTCAATATCTTGAACAACCATGCCTTCGCATTAGTGCCTTCATTATACTTGTCTATAAAGCGAAAAGCCTTGAGATACGTCTCCTGCACGAGGTCATTGGCATCGTCTTCATTATACGTAAGGTGGTAAGCAAACGTGTAGAGTGCGTCTATCTGAGGCAAGAATTCTTCCTCAAAAATGCGGTTGTATTGTTTCGTCGTATTATCCTGCGTCATTACCATAGCTAAGGTATGAAAATTTTTCGAATCCCAAAAACTACCCGTTGTCTTGCACAAAGCGTTCAACTTCATTCGGATAAGAAAAGTTTCCAAAAGTGAAAAAATCTTATTTGTGATTTGTGAAACGGGATTTGTGAAACGTAGTTTGCATCTCACTACTCACCAATCACTACTCACCAATCACTACTCACCAATCACTACTCACCAATCACTACTCACCAATCACTACTCACCAATCACCAATCCCGTTTCACCAATTTACAACTTGAATACCCGGAATATTTTTTTCAAACCATTTTATCGGGGCTTGATTTTTATCGCCGGTGCGGGTATCACATTTAAAAAACAGATAATACAATTGCAATTCATCTCCTAGGGCATCGAATAATTTTTGCAAACGTTGTTGCCCAACTTCTATCTGATTATACAATTGAATACTTCGCCAGCAGTAGTAAGCTTCGTCGTGGTGTTCTATTACATCTAACAAAATGGGGTATTCTATATAATTTTCCATAAAACGACGGGCAATCGGACCGTGATGTTTGGACCAATCGCGGGGCTGATTTTTATCTTCTACATATTTAAAAGTATCATGCGAAAAGGCGATTAGGCGTAGGTGTTCCCGCATACGAGCGTCAATGGAAAGAAGTTCAATATTTTCTAACACTTCGCGGACGTGCTTATAAACTTCTCCTTCCGGGTGTCCATAACGGGGTACGCCCCAGTACAAACCGCGCACAAACTCCGGTACGCGCAGCAAGTGCCTTTCCAAAGCAGTTTCTGGGTTTAATTCAGTTATTAAATCCACATAAAACGTATCATGCTGTATCATTTTACACACCGTTTTTCTTGTCGAGTTAAGGCGTTGTTAATTTCCTGTTAAAGAGCCGCTAAAACGTAACAAAGATGGGGATAGTAGAGTTATTTTGTTTGTGAAATGGATACCAATTTAGTTGCTACGACAAGCTTGAAAAATTAAAAATTATCTTTTTGAAAGTCTTTTAATTCTTCTATTTCGTATCTAATAACAGTGTATACCATCACTTGCCTAACTTTTTCAACGAAATATCCGTTAAATTAGAAAAACAAACGTATTTATGAAGCAGTTATTTTCGCTGATTTTAGCCGGCATCATCGGCGGTCTGGTAACACTCGGTGGCGCTCGGCTGTTTCAAACCAAACAACCTGTAGAAAGCTCCGACCGTTTTGCCCAGCAAGTTAATTTTAATCCTGGCAACACGTTTAGCTCCAGTGCTGTACCGTCCAATTTTACAGAAGCGGCGAGTAAAGCGATGCCCGTAGTGGTTAACATTACTGCTACTGCAAAGGCAAAGGAACGCGAGGAAGAAAAGGAAGATGACAATGGGATGAATCCTTGGCGCTACTTTTTTGGCGATGAGTTATTTGGTGACCAAGGTCCGCGCGAAGGAACAGGTTCGGGTGTTATTTACACTTCTGATGGTTATATTATTACGAATAATCATGTGGTAGAATTTGCAGATGAACTGTTGGTAACTTTATATGATAATCGCAAATTCAAAGCAAAATTAATTGGTCGGGACCCAAAAACGGATCTTGCCGTTATAAAAATTGAATCCAACGGCTTACCGACGCTTCAATTGGCGGATTCTGATAATGCAAAAGTAGGAGAGTGGGTACTCGCAGTAGGCAATCCATTCAACCTGACTTCGACGGTGACAGCAGGAATTATTAGTGCTAAAGGTAGGAGTATTAATTTGTTAAGTAATAGCAATAATAATAATGCGATTGAGTCTTTTATTCAGACAGACGCTGCCGTAAACCCGGGCAATAGCGGCGGTGCATTGATAGATGCGGACGGTCGTTTGCTGGGAATCAACACTGCGATTGCGACTCGCACAGGTGCATTTTCGGGCTATTCTTTTGCAATACCAGTGAATTTGATGAAGCGCGTGATAGATGATATTGTAGAATTTGGCAGTTATAATCGTCCAATGCTCGGCATTTCTATCGCTGATTTAGATAGTGATTTAGCTGATTCTTTAGGCATCACGATCAGTCAAGGGGTGGTCGTTCAAACGCTTGTAGAAGGCGGCTCTGCACAATACGCAGGGCTACAGCCGAAAGACGTGATTACGAAAGTGGATGGTCGCTCTGTAAATAGCGTGCCGCAATTACAAGAAATTATCGGCAGGTCAAAAATAGGAGAAACGGTTAACTTAACTGTAAATCGAAAAGGACAAAATCGAGATATAGCTGTGAAACTACGCGCGCAGAAGCTCGATGACCGTTAAACAGTAGGCAGTTTGCAGTGGGCAGTTTGTAATAAAAAAATATTATTCAAATTTGACTTCCAGCTTACGAATTATTAACAATTGATTTACAACAAAACAATTGTGAAAAAAGTTATTTTATATAGAAGACTTGTTTAAAGTTGGTTTTTCGTTTTGTTTTGATGCGTCTGTCTTGTTTCTACAGGGCAGACGTTTTTTTTTGGATGTCAGATAAATAGATGCAAGATGCCAGACCGAAACGTGAACCACTCTCAGCCTTAACCTCAAACCAGAAACGCAAAACTTTTCCTCTACTACTTTCGTGTATTGAAATTGAACTTTGCTCTCTTGAAAAGCTCCTTTCGTCACCTTCTTCTTTTTAAAAACGTTACTCCCGTCGCTGGTCTGCGTCTAAAAATTAAAATAAAGCCCTTATGACTGCTGTCCGTACTGCTTTTAGCGATTTAATTTCACTTTTATATCCCAATCTTTGTCTTGCTTGTAGTGAAAACTTGCCGACGCGCGATGAAATTATTTGCTTGAGTTGTCAGGTAAAATTGCCTAAAACCAATTTTCATCTTGAAAAAGAAAATGCGTTTACTGAGCGTTTCTGGGGTAGAATTCCGCTGGAAAGTGGTGCCGCTTTGTATCATTACATAAAAGGTGGTCGGGTACAGGATTTATTACACCAGCTCAAATATGAAAGAAAACGAGATATCGGTATAAAATTGGGGGAGTGGTATGGCAGTCAATGGAAAGACGTATCGTTTTTTAAAGACATTGATGTCATTGTGCCAGTGCCGCTACACCCACGTAAAGAGCGGCTTCGAGGGTATAATCAAAGCGATTTATTTGCACAAGGCTTGTCAGAAACGATGCAAAAACCTTGGCTCAAAGACGGACTTATCCGCAATACCTTTACCGAAAGTCAAACCCAAAAGTCGCGTGCAGAGCGCGTCGAAAACGTGAAAGAAGTCTTTGAAGTCGGCAATTATAAAAAACTGGCAGGAAAGCATATTTTACTCGTAGATGATGTAATGACGACCGGCGCAACGATGGAAGTATGTGGGGCTAAACTCTTAGAAGTATCTGGCACAACATTGAGTATGGCGACGATAGCGATAGCGGAATATTAGGACATTGTGATATTGATTTAAAATTATAACTTCTTAATGGTAAAATAAAAAGAACTGCCGACCCCCGGTTCTGACTCTACCCAAATCTCGCCCCCATGATGCTCTACGATGCGCTGGCATAGGGCTAAACCAATACCCGTACCAACGTGTGCTGGATTAGAATGTATTTTTTTAAAAAGATGAAAGATTTCTTGCTCCATCGTTTTAGGAATACCGATACCATTGTCTTTGACCTCAAATAACCAATAATCGTCCTGTTCAATACCAGTGATATAGATAATAGGAGACCTTTCTCGATAGTGAAATTTAATGGCGTTGGAAATCAAGTTTTGAAAGAGCTGCCGCAGCCTGACCCGATTGGCTTGTATGATAGTGGGAAATTCTTCTAAATATATAACTGCCTGTTTTTCTCTGATAGAAATGGTCAGACTTTCTATTACACTTTTCAAAAGGGAGGATAATTCTACCGATTGTACCGTGTGCTCCTCACTATTCACAAGCGAATAAGCAAGCAAGTCTTCGATCATCTGATTCATATTCTCGGCAGCGGATATAATAAAATCTAAGTGCCCATTTCCTTTTTCATCTAATAAATGAATATAATTTTTCTTTAACAACTGTGCAAAACTGTGCATGGTACGTATCGGCTCGCGCAGGTCATGGGAGGCGATATAAGCAAAGTTTTTAAGCTCAACGTTAGATGCTACATATTGAGTCAGTTCCTTATTCTTCTCGTCCAACTCTCTTATCTTCTCCTGCAAGGCAGCTTGCGCTTTTTTACGGTCGGTAATATTCCGAATTGCCATGATCACTTCTCCTTCTCCAAAAGGGCTAACTCTGCCTTCGTAATAAGACAGCTCTGCCTCCATTGGCATAAAGTATTCAAACGTCTCTATCTTTTGACGAGTAATAGCATTTTGAATACTTTGCAAACCTATATCGGCAACAAAAGAAGGTAAAATTTCATGTATTTTTTTCCCAATGAACGCAGCAGGAGGCACGATAGACGATTCGTTCTCATGTTCTGATTCATAATAATCCAAAAATACGCCTTCGTTATTGATCCGAAATTTAAGGTCAGGTAATGCATCAATGATGGCTTTTAAAAGACTTCGATTTTCCTTTAATGTATTTTCGGCCTGCTTGCGCTCGCTAATGTCCGTATGCGTACCCACCATGCGAGCGGGCGTTCCATCATCGTTCCACACCAGCACTTTTCCTCTTGCCATTATCCATTTGTAATTTCCGTCTTTGCATAAAAGGCGATGCTCAACGATATAAATATGCGAAGGGTCACTAAATGTTTTTTGCAAATTATGATTTATCCAATTCATCTCATCAGGATGTACCCTTTTCGACCACTCCTCAAGGGTGTTCTTTATTTCATACGCTTCAAATCCTAACATTTCTTTCCAACGGTCGGAAAAAAATACTTCATTGGTAACCACATTCCAATCCCACATCCCATCATTACTTCCTGCTATTGCAAATTTCCATCGTTCTTCATTGAGCTGCAATTGTTCTTCTGCATTTTTGCGTTCGGTGGTATCCCTTTGAACAGAAATCCAATGCGTAAACCAACCTTTCTCATCGGCAACCGGTACGACTGTAAAATTGACCCAAAACTCTTCGCCATTTTTTTTGTAATTAATGGTTTCTATGGTGCAAGACTCCCAATTTTTAAGTGCTTTTCTCAAACGATTCAACTCCGCTACATCCGACTTAGCACCTTGCAAGAGTTTAGGGGGTTTTCCAATCACTTCTTCCAAGCTATACCCGGTCATTTTAGTAAATGTAGGATTTGCATAAAGTATTCTTGGACCCGATAAGTCAGAGGGCTCCGCATCCGTAATTAAAATAGCATCATTCGCATTTGTAATAACTGATTCTAATAACTTTAAACGTGCCTCTTCTTTTTTACGTTCTGTAATATCGCGGGCTACACCTAGTAAACAAGTACAGTGTCCATTTTCATCAAAAATAGGTGTCAAGTAGGTTTCGACAATAAGATTCTTATTATCAATATGAATGGTTTCTTCATAATTAATAGAATGTGCCAACTGAATAGCTTCTTGATACTTATACAGCGCAAATTGCGCTTCTTTTTCTGGCAAAATTTCGGAGGGAACTTTCCCTATCAACTGCTCACTGGTGATGCCCGTCAGATTGAGGTAAGCAGCATTGACTCGGATGCAGCGGTAAATCTCCTTGGGCTCGACAGATATTAAAAACATCAAATCCGTCGTGCTATTAAAAATTAAATTTGCCCATTCTTCGCTCCTGCGAAGCGCTTCCGTTGCCAGTTTACGCTCGGTGATGTCAGTTTGGGTTCCCCAAAACCCTATTAAATGCTCATTTTCGATGTCGCCCACTGCACTATTTAAAAAATATTTTAAGTTGCCATTTGCATCTAGCTCAATCGTTTCGACGTCGGCTACTCTAAAATTATTTTTTATTAAATCTTTAAAAGATTCTTTATTCTCTTCAAAATGTTCGCCACCATGCAGGGCAATCGCCTTTGTATTTTTCAGTTTTTCCACCGTCGTGCCGTACATACGTGCCATTGCGTCGTTACATTCTTCGATGTGAGCACATTCGTAATAACGTTCTGTTATTTCATCAAAAGATAAATGGAGCGGGATGGGATTATCACAATTCATATAATAAATACCCTCATGGCTATGTTTTATAAAATTCAGATAGCGCTCTTGGCTCGCTTTCAAAGCTTTCTCAGCCCGCTTTCGCTCGCTGATGTTGCGTACGACGGCGATTACTTCTTCGTTATTAATGGGGCTAACTCTCGCTTCCCGATACTGTATCCCTGCTCCTGAAACCTCCAACTCGTATTCGTAAACCTGTACTGCCTTTTTTTCTATAGCGTCTATAATAGTTTGCATGAATCCATTTACTAAATTTGGGGGCATTACATCCTGTATGCGATTTCCTATAATAACTGAAGCAAGCGCATAAGGCTTAATCGTCTCATTTTCAGATTCATAAAAATTAAGATACGTTCCGTCTTTCGCAAGCCTAAATTTCAAATCCGGCAGCGCATTAATCGTAGCTTTCATAATGCTTTCGCTGCGTTGCAGGGCTATTTGAGTTTCTTTTATAAATGTAATATCTTGAATAACGGCTAAATATTCTTTTACATGACCCGATTCATCTCGGCTGATTACTCTTGCGCGTTCATAAAAAGATAACCATTGCCCATTCTTATGCTGTAATCGGAATTGTTTTTCAGCAATTTCATTCGGTTTTAATCCATTAAGTTTAGTAATAAAATCTTCTGGAATTTCTTGATCATCAGGATGGATGCGTTGGATAAGCAGCTCAAAAGGATTTTCAACTTCTTCTTCCGTAAACCCTAAAATTGGATATTGTAAATTATGATAATTAAAGCATCTTTTATTAAAATCTACTACTAGTACCCAGTCGGGCATTATATTAGTAATATTTTCGCTAAATTGTTGCTCCGCTCGCAGTTGTTGTTCGGCTTTTTTTACTTCCGTCAAATCATGCATAATGCTGACAATACCTATTCTATTTCCTTGTTTATCAGTTAGTATTGATTTAGAATTTTTTACATAATGTACGTGCTGATTATAAGAAGTCAAATATTTTAAAATTTCTACGTGCGTTTGTTTGCCCTCCAAGAGTTCCTGCTCTTCCTGCTCCATTTGTAGAATATGCTCCTCTTTTTGAATAAATTCACGGATGTTTTTACCAATCATTAAATCAGGATGTGCCAATCCATTACCTAAAGCCATGCTTTTATTAGTAAGCGTTATGATGCCGTCTAAGTTTTTTACAAAAATGGGATCAGGGCTAGCGTCCAAAATCTGGCGTAGATAATCCCGTTGTTCGAGGATAATCTTTTCTGTTTGCTTTCGTGCCAAAAAGTTGCTCACGGTAGTAACGAAGGGGGCAAGCAAGATACGTCGGTTTTGTGCCCAACGCAAAGAAGAAACTCGGCTTACAAAGGATACGCCGCCCCACACCGCGCCATCTATGAGGGTTCGAAAACTCAGATAAGAGTCTATTTCATTGGCTTTATTAAGTGCTTTAAGTTTTTCGGGGTTATCTTCATTGAGCGTAAGCGTAGTCATATCGTCGTTCATCATAGCATCAAAGCGCTGATGAATAGTGGGCGTTTCTATTGGAAATTCAACTAAATGTTGGGGCAATATTTGCCAATTATTTTCTATATATCTCAGGCAAAAAGTAGCTTTGGCAATGATTTTATCTTTTTCAATGGATTGATAATCATACAAATAAGCACCATCGCACCCTATTGATTCGCATACGATGCGAAATGCGCCCGCCAGTGCCTCGTTCACATCATCCGTATTGAGCAGTTGTAATAACGCTTCATTCAAGGCTTTTAGTAAATGATACTCTTCTGCGGGGACTACCGAAGTAGTTGGGGGAGAAGTAGAAGCGGTCTTATGTGTAAATTGAGATTCCATCGCCCTTTTTTTTTGTAAATAGGTACACTCAAATTTAAGTATTTTTTACATTCCGTACTTTCTTATTTAAGGCAACCTAATTTCTTTACTACGTAGCCATCGTCTCTCACTTGGGCTACCTCTAGGTAAGGGTAAATTATTAAAATAAAATAGCGGCTACTTCCTTTTTTTCAATACTTTTATCGGATTCAAACGAATCCACACACCTAAATTATCTTTGTCATAAAATGAAAAACTTACAACTCGTTTACTGGTCTATTACCGTTGCGCTGGGCGGCTTTCTTTTTGGCTTGGATACCGCCGTCATTTCCGGTGCGGAGCAAACCATTCAAAAATTGTGGAATCTGAGTGACTTTATGCACGGGCTTGCGGTAGCGGGAGCATTGTACGGCACGGTTATCGGTGCGCTGTTTGGCGGTGTTCCGGCAGACCGCATCGGGCGCAAACGAACGCTTTTCTGGATTGGCGTTTTGTATATCGTATCGGCAGCAGGAGCAGCATTGGCACCAGAAGTGAATTCGTTTCTGTTTTTTCGATTTTTGGGCGGTATTGGGGTAGGAGCTTCGTCGGTGGTAGCGCCGCTCTACATTTCAGAAATCGCGCCGGCAAAATCGCGCGGACAATTAGTCGCTCTTTTTCAATTCAATATCGTGCTGGGTATTTTGATCGCTTACGTTTCCAATTATCTATTGCAAGGAGCTGGTCCCAATGATTGGCGCTGGATGCTGGGCGTGGTGGCTTTCCCGTCTTTGCTGTACACGATTATGGTTCTTTTTGTACCCGAAAGTCCGCGATGGCTCATTCTAAAACGAAATAAAGTGGACGAAGCACGCGCTATCTTGCGTATTTCTGACCCTGACAGCACAGAGGAAGTGGTTCAATCCATTATCGCCTCTGGCAACGAATCCCGACAAAGTCCAAAAGCGTCCCTTTTTGCCAGTAAGTATAGAATTCCAGTGCTATTGGCGTTCCTATTTGCTTTTTTTAATCAATGGTCGGGCATCAATGCGATTATTTATTACGCGCCGCGCATTTTTGAATCTGCTGGTTTGGATAAAAGTTCGGCACTCTTGTCTTCGGCGGGAATTGGTTTGGTGAATCTCATTTTTACGATGGTGGGTATTACACTGATTGATCGCTTTGGTCGGAAAGTGCTAATGTATGTTGGTTCTTTCGGTTTGATTTTGGCATTAGGACTGGTGAGTCGGGCTTATTTTACAGAAGAATTTGGCGGCGTTCCGATTTTTTTATTTGGTTTTATCGCGTTTTTTGCTTTCTCCCAAGGCGCAGTTATTTGGGTATTTATTTCTGAAATTTTTCCGAACGAGGTGCGTGCTTCTGGGCAGTCCTTTGGAAGTTTTACGCACTGGATTTTCGCGGCTATTATTGCTAATATTTTTCCCTATTTCGCTGATATTTTTGGCGGCGGATATATTTTTCTATTTTTTAGTTTTATGATGGTGCTCCAATTGCTCTACGTGTGGCGCATGATGCCAGAGACGAAGGGCGTGTCGCTGGAAGATTTGCAGAAGCATTTGATTAAATAGGTTTGCCGTTTGAGGTTTCTTGTTTTTTGTTTGAGGTTAAGATGGAGGTTAAGGTTAAGGTTGAGAGGGGTTCATGTTCAGTCTGGCATCTGGTTTCAAGTTCGAGCGGTCTGGCATCTCATAATCTGGCATCTTTTTTAAATTTAAAAGTATGAAAATATTCTATTTGTTTTGCATCGGAATTATTTTTGCAAATTGTCAAAATCAAGTACCGAAAGTGGAGGAACCATCTAATTATTATACCGAGCAACACCGCCCGCAATTTCATTTTACCCCCGAAAAAAGTTGGATGAACGACCCAAACGGCATGGTCTATTACGACGGCGAATACCATTTATTTTATCAATATTTTCCCGATAGTACCGTGTGGGGACCCATGCACTGGGGACACGCTGTGACGAAGGATTTGGTGCATTGGGAGCATCTACCCATTGCGCTTTACCCGGATTCGCTCGGCTATATTTTTTCTGGCAGCGCGGTGGCAGATGTCAATAATACCGCAGGTTTTAAAAATGGGTCAGAAACTCCATTAGTTGCAATGTTCACTTCTCACGACATGCAAGGCGAGAAAGCTGGTAAAATGGATTACGAAACCCAAAGTATCGCATACAGCACCGACAAAGGTCGAACTTGGACGAAATATGCCGCTAATCCTGTACTCAAAAATCCGGGTAGAAAGGATTTCCGCGACCCGAAAGTCAGTTGGCACGAGCCAAGTCAGCGTTGGGTACTCGTGTTCGCTGCCGGCGATGAAGTGTTATTTTACAACTCTCCAAACTTAAAAGACTGGACACAAACGGGTAGTTTTGGCAAAAATATAGGCGCACACGGCGGTGTCTGGGAATGTCCAGATTTATTTTCACTTACCGTAAATGATACCACTAAATGGGTACTCCTTGTGAGCATCAATCATGGCGGACCCAATGGTGGCTCGGCGACGCAATATTTTATTGGCGATTTTGATGGTAAGACTTTTAAAAATGACAACCCTGATGCTACCGAACTTTGGATTGATTATGGAACGGATAATTACGCTGGAGTCACTTGGGCAAATGTGTCAGAGAAAGATGGTCGTCGCCTGTTTCTCGGCTGGATGAGTAATTGGTTGTACGCGCAAGTAGTGCCTACCGAATCTTGGCGGAGCGCTATGACGATGCCACGGGAATTGCAATTACAGCAAACACCGCAAGGATTGCGCGTTATTTCAAAACCAGTAAAAGAGTTAGAATCTTTGCGAGATAAATCGGCTAATCTCTCTGCAATAATGATTCAAAACGAATTAGATATATCAGCAAAAACAGACATTTCAGCTAAAACGGCAGAGTTGATTTTAGAATTTGACTTGGATAAGACAACAGCAGATGATTTTGGCATCGAACTATCTAACTCAAAAAACGAAACCTTCCGAATCGGTTATCAATCAACAAAAAATCAATTCTATGCCGACCGCCGCAACGCTGGAAAACTTGACTTTTCTGATACCTTTGCAGGACTGCACATCGCACCGCGCTTGTCGGATGACCGCACTTTACAATTGCATTTATTTATAGATGTCGCTTCGATTGAATTATTCGCCGATGATGGCAGCACCGTGATGACCGATATTTTCTTTCCAAATGAAGATTTTACACAAATTAAATTATTTGCAAAAAACGGAAAAGTAGCTTTGAAATCAGGGAAAATGTGGCGCTTAAAACCAGTGTGGCAAAACCTGTAAGGTTTTTGAAACCTTATAGGTTTGTACGTAACAAATGATTCCGGCATCTGGTATCTGACTTCCCCCTAATACCGCAATCCCTTCAAATACTTATAACTCGTCTCAATATTCGCCAGCGGCTCGCCAGTTTTGTGCGCATCCTGCTCTACGTAGAAATGTTTCACACCTGCCAGCTTCGCATTTTGAAAGATTTTTTTGAAATCAATCGTGCCACTGCCCACCGTCGCAAACTCTTTTTCGGTCGTATTCGCCATGTCCTTCACGTGCCAGAGATGGAAGCGACCCGGCGCTTTTTTGAAATACTCGACAGGGTCTTGCCCAGCTTTCGTCGCCCAGTACAAATCCAGCTCTATTTTTACCAAATCCGCAGCACATGCTGAAAGCAGCACATCCATCGGGATTTGTCCCTCCAAGGTTTCAAACTCAAAAGCATGATTGTGATATGCAAATTGAATATCAGCTCTTTTTGCCATTGCGCCCGCTTTGTTGAGTTCGTCCGCCAGTTTTTTATATTGGTCAATCGTTTTGCGCTCGTTATCCGGCAGGTACGGGCATACGATGTAGGTGTGTCCCAGTGCTTTGGCATCCGCTACCGCTTGTCCAAAATTGCCTCGCATCACATTCAAACCCATGTGGGTGCTATTGCTCGTCAAGCCCAAGTCATCCAACATCATTTTAAATTCCTGTACGGCTTTTCCGTATACTTTTCGTTCGTTGTAGCCCGCCAATTCTACATCTTTGTAGCCAATGTCCGCTATTTTTTTCAGCGTAGCCATTGCATCTTTTTGCATCGCATCGCGCACCGTGTAGAGTTGTACACCTACCTGTTTTACTTTTTTAAATTCCAATAATTCATTGGGAAATGCCAGTGCACCGAGTGCCGCCACAGCGGAAGTTTCAAGAAAATTACGTCTTTGCATGGTTTGGTTTTAGTTAGTTTAAATGTTTATTGTTAGAAGTTTTTGGTTTGGAGTTTCTTGTTTGAAGTTACATCACGAGAAACGTCAAACAAAAAAACCTCAAACCCGAAACCTCTTTCGGGCTTGAATATACTGAAAAATAAGTGTGCCAACACACAAAACCAGTCCTAAAAATTCGCGGGTGTATTCTACAAAAGGCGTTTCGGCTTTCATGGTGCGGGCGATGTTGGGCATTCCCATATTAATCCAGTTGATAAATTCCGGCAAGGTCGTCACCAATTCAAACGCGCTAATCGCCAGTCCACCAAGGATTAAAGGGACATAATATTTCTTAAAAGCAGCGAGTGCGCACACGATTGCGGTGACACCATAGATGGTAATCCATAAAAACGGGTCGGGGTCGTTGTATTGTACAATGCCAAAGGAGAGGAAGAGGAGGGCTAAGATAATGTTGAAGGTTTTCATAAGGTTTCAAATGTTGGTGTTTTCGAGTTGAATGCCTTCACTGGCGAGATAAGTGCCGATATTAAAGTGTTGACCATCAAGGAGTTCGATATCTTTATTCCAATCTATAATCAACCAGTCTTGTGAAGGCTGCGCGACGATGACTTTCTTGGATTCGGTCAAAATCCAGATTACTTTTTCCGTGCCAAATGCGAATACAGTTTCCGTTTTTTTACTCAGATAATCCCAATCCAAAGGCTTTTCGGCTTCAATATTTACATCCACTTCGATGATTACTTTGGCGGGTACATCGCTGTAATGTTTATTGATTTTATCAGGAGTCAGCACCGTTTTATCAAAAATCGCAATATCATGCGAAAGATTATTTTTGAGACTGATGTGGCTGCCGATTTCATTGGTTAGAAAATAATATGTACGGTCATCCAACTGCTTAATTAGCACCTTCATCAAATACGAAACAATAATTGCTTGCAAAGAACTACTGCCCATAATATCTTCCAATGTTTTATTATTATTTAAAACTTCTTTATATCCCTTGTAATAAAGCGGAACGCCGTCCAAAACTTCTTTGACGAAGTAGGTAGGTATTTCCGGGGTGTCCACCTTTTCTACAGGTTTGCTCAGTGCCGCTGCGGTTGCCATATTGGATGAATTTTTATTCAAAAATACAATTTTTCTGCTGCTTTCGCAATTTTAAAACTCAATCCGCCAACTCAACAGCGGTATAATCCCCAATTGATTTTTCACCACAATTTCCCGTTTTTGAATATCATAATAACTAAATGCTACATTTTCGGCATTGCTTGCATTTTGAATATCGAGGGCGAGCGTCGTGCTGTATTTAGCTTTATTTCGTTTGTAATAAAAGCGTAAATCGGTGCGGAAATACGCTTTTTGTTGAATCGTAAAGGCTTCATTGTCAATATAAACTGTCTCGCCAGCATCCAAAGAAGCGGCTGCATCAATGGGCGTATCCCGAAAACCACCGCGATAAACGACTCGCGCATTTGCACCAAAAACGGCGTTGATTTTACCCTCTTTTCGCAATCGTCGCCATTCTTTACCTAAAGTCGTATTAAAAATATAATTGCCGTTCCAGCGGGTATCGCGCTCTGTGCCGTCGCTGCCTTTATATTTGGAATCATAAACCGATCCATTCAATAAAAAGTAGAAGTCGTCCGTGAGAAATTGTTGAAAGTTTAGTTCTACGCCATAATTACGTCCGGTGCCATCATTTACAAGTCGGTCATTTACAAAATCTTCTAAGAGATTCAAAGCAGAAACAGCATTTTTCTCGTCCATTGAAATAGGTACATTGAATAAAGATTGATAATAAACTTCAGCACTCAAAACGCTGGATTGACTTAGGTTTTCTCGGTAACCCAATATAAAATGGTGCGATTTAGAGAAATCCAATTGCCTATTCGGATTGAAAATGCCAAATCTTGTAAAATATAACTGTGGCTGCTGCAATTGGCTATGCAAACCATAGGCTACACTAAAACTACGTCGCTCGGAAACTTCCCAACGCAGCGAAGCGCGTGGCTCCAATGCGGTAGTTGAATTGAAGGTAAAATGAGATAAGTGCAAACCGATATTTGCGGTAAGTGCTTCTGATAATTGATACCGCCAGTTGGCATAAGGCTGTAATAAAACACCGTCTCCTTTGCCGGAATCAGTCGTTATGTTATTGTCAACTGATTGAATATCATATGTTTGCTGCGTCGCCACGAACCCAATTTGCCAGTTGGCACGCGCATTTTGTTTGAAATTCAAAGACGTGTTCAAAGATAATTTGCTTTGCAAATACTGGTCAAATTCTATATTTTGCAATTCATATTCCGCATTCAAGCGGTCGCCCGTGCGTTCATTGTCTTGAATGGAATACGCCAATGCTGTACGCCAAACGGTACGCTTCCCAATCGGTTGTATAAAAGTCGTCCCTAACGCCCCCATCGAAGATTTAAAATTAATATCAAAACGGTCTTTCTCAAATTCCCAAACGGTAGAATCGCGCTCGGCTTCAAAGATATTTTCACTCTTGCCGCCTAAGCCGAAAAATGTGAGCTGTGCGCCATTTTTGAATGGAAAATTAAAATTAAAAGATACGTCGTAATAATTGATTTGCTCATCGCCAAAATTTACACCCAGCTGTCCCAATAAACCGACGGTCGAATACCGCGCATTGAAAAGATACGACGCACCGCCTTTTTTTGAAAACGGACCTTCGCTAGCAATATCTATTCCAATCAAACCAATCTGGGCAATCGTTTCGCGCTTTTGGTCGTTACCCGTGCGCAGCCGCATATCCATTACGCCCGCGATTGCATTGCCGTATTCCGCCGGAAACGCGCCTGTGTAAAATGTGGATGTGCCAAGCATTTGTGCGCTCAGAATGTTCACACCGCCACCATTCGCCGTCACGCGGTCGCTGAACGTGCCTGCGTTGGGCGTGTGATTTGGGTTTACAATATCCACGCCTTCCAATCGCCAAAGCAAACCGTTGGGCGAGTTGCCACGAATGGAAATACCGTTGGCTTGGTCATTATCGCCGACTACGCCGGGCAGTGCGGTCGCTAATCGCGCCGGGTCATAAAAAGTCGCTGGAAAACGAAGCACTTCTTCGATGGTCAACGTGTGTACACTCACCGGATGCGTGATTTGGCGCGAAGCCCGTACGACCACTTCTCCTAACGGTGACGAACTTTCTCCTAACGCTATATTTTGTACAAACTCTCGACCTGATTCTACCAAAATTTCCGTCACCGTCAGGGTTTGATAGCCTACAAAACTCGTTTGTAAACGGTAACGCCCGACGGGCACTTGTTCTATCCGATAATTTCCAGCCGAATCGCTAATTGCAACGGTCTCAGATTCAACGATTTGTACGGTCGCGCCCACGAGTGGCTTGCCCGTGTCGGCATCGGTGATTTTGCCTCGGATGGTTTGGGTAAGAGTTTGGGCTATTGCAAAAAAAGGCAACAACACAAAGAAAAGAATCAGGTAGTGCTTGCTCATGCGTGTTTTGGATTTAAAAAGCAAAAATATTAAAGTTAAAAGCAATTTTAGTAAAAATGTTGAAGCGTTCGTTTTGAAATTAAAAAAAGAACGCTATATTTGCACTCCGAAAAAAGACCATGATTCGTGGGATTTTTAGATTATCAGGATTTTAAAAAATCGTACTTCGTACCTCATAAATCGTACTTTAAAAAAATGGCACACCATAAATCAGCAATCAAGCGCATTCGCCAAGACGAAGCAAGAAAATTGCGCAACCGGTTTTACAAAAAATCAGCGCGTACCGCTATCAAAAAGCTGCGGGAATCCACCGATAAAGAAGCAGCAGAAAAGTTTCTAACCAAAGTCATCAGCATGGTGGATAAGCTGGCAAAGCGCGGTACTTGGCACAAAAATAAAGCATCGAACTTGAAGAGCAGCTTGATGCGCCACGTTAGTTCGATTGCGGTAGGATAATGCAGCCAGATTTAGCAAATCTTGAAGATTTACTAAATCTTTTATAATGGAAAAGAGTGTACCTCGGCTGCGGTCGGCGTACACTTTTTTTGTTGCACAGGCTTTAGCCTGTCCTCGTCCACGAGGCTTTAGCCTTGTGCTGCCAACCTGAAGGTCGGTGGACGAATTCATCCTAAAGAATATGCTACATTTACCTCGAAACTAAATCAACATGACTCCCAAATTTCATTCCTTACAAATAAAAAATATTCGGCGCGAGACGAGCGACTGCGTATCAGTTGCATTTGACGTGCCAACGGAATTGGAAGAAAACTATCAATTTATTTCAGGTCAATATTTGACTTTAAAAACCGAAATAGAAGGCGAAGAAGTGCGGCGTTCCTACTCGATATGTAGCAGCCCAACAGACAATGAATTGCGCGTAGCAGTGAAAAAAGTGGAAGGCGGTCGTTTTTCGAGCTTTGCAAATGAGCTATTGCAAATTGGAAATATCCTAGAAGTGATGACTCCGGTGGGCAATTTTCATAGTGAAATGAATGCCGCGAATAGTAAATATTACGTCGCGTTCGCAGCGGGAAGTGGCATTACACCAATTTTGTCTATTTTGAAAACCGTATTGCGCACGGAACTAAACAGTCATTTTACTTTATTTTATGGCAATCGAGCGACGGATTCGATTTTGTTCCGCGAGGCGATTGAAGGTTTAAAAAATGAGCATCTCGGTAGATTGGGCGTACATTATATTTTGAGTAAAGAATTCAACAACAGCGATTTATTTACCGGACGCATCAGTGCGGAAAAGTCTCGGATTTTTTTGACCAAATTAATAGACGTAGAGGAAGTGGACGAATTTTTCATCTGCGGTCCGCAGGAAATGAATGAAGAAATTCGGGATTTATTATTAGAATATAAAGTAGACCGAAAAAAGATTCACGTCGAGTTATTCACCACTGGCATTCCCAAAAATAATCAAGCGAAAGTTGTAACATCTACGCTAATCGGTTTTGAAGCGCAGGTACAAATAACGCTGGATAGTAATACGTTTCAATTTTCACTGTCTTCATCGGGCGATAGTATTTTGGATGGAGCCTTGAAAGCAGGTGCGGACTTGCCGTTTGCGTGCAAGGGCGGCGTGTGCAGTACGTGTCGCGCGAAGCTGACGGAAGGCCAAGTGGAAATGGACGTGAATTATGCGTTAGAACCGGATGAACTGACGCAAGGCTATATACTCACTTGTCAATCGCATCCGAAAACGCAGCGCGTGGTGGTGGATTTTGATTCGTAAATTGTGTTCAAGTGTTCGGGTGTTTGTGTGTTCTTGTCCCTTGAGGCGTGTACGCATAAAACGGACGCAAGAACACATGAACACATGAACACAAGAACACATGAATACAACAGACGAAAAAACGAAAAAACAACTCATTTTGGAAGCGGCTGCGCGGCTCTTTCGAGACAAGGGCTACGCGGCTACGTCCATGCGCGACTTGGCGGAAATGGTGCATCTGAAAGCGTCGAGTTTGTATAATCATATTGGCTCCAAAGAAGAAATCCTGCGGGATATTTGTTTTGCAAATGCAGAACGTTTCCAGACGGTTATGCAAGAAGTGCAACAGTTGGAGGCTTCTGCTGCCGAAAAAGTACACGCACTTTTGAAAATGCACATTCATATTGCAACAGAAGATGTGACTTCGGTGACGGCTTTCAATGATGAGTGGCGACATTTGAGCGAGCCGCATTTGACTGCATTCAAAACCATGCGCCGCGATTATGAAGTTCGTTTTCAAGCGATTATCGAAGAAGGAATTCAAAAGGGTGAGTTTAAAAATGTAAATGCGTTTACCACTTTATACACGATTTTTTCAGCAGTGCGTTGGCTGCATGATTGGTACAAACCGGAGCGGAATGTCACGCCAGAGGAGTTGTACGAGCAAATTTCGACCTTGTTAATGAATGGATTAGCGAATGATTTGAAAAAGTGAGATTATTTTCTTAATTTGCTTTTAAATCTTAAAAATGAGTGCTGTTCAACTTAAAGATTTAATTTATCATAGTCTTGAAGATTTGCCGGATAATAGTTTAAAAAATATTGCCGAATATATTCTCTTTATTCGTACCCAAACTTTTCAACCGGAATTATTAGATCAGGAAACTTGGTCGAAACGCTTGCAGGAGATGCTTTCTGAATTTCGCCTTGCGGAAGCAATCCACGTTGAGGAAGAATTTGTAGATTACCAAAAAAATTATCCAATTGAATAAATATGTAGTTGATACAATGGCTTTGGTGCTATATTTAGAACATCGAAAGCTGCCAAAAACTATCAAAAATATTTTTACGGAAACGGAACAAAATCAAGTCCAACTATTTATTCCAGCTATCACTTTAGCCGAAGTTGCATATCTATCTCAAAAAAATCGTATCACCACTACGTTAGAAGCGATTGAGAAGCTTTTAGAACATTACGCTCGTTTTCAAATTACACCGCTCACTTTTGAAATTGTCAAAGCTTCGTTTGAAATCACTGACATTCCAGAACTACACGATCGCCTCATCGCAGGTACGGCGAAGTATTTGGACATTGTTCTACTTACAAATGATCCGGTAATTACCAACTCTTCTTTTGTAAAAACTTTATGGAATTAAAACTAATCGTCATCCGAACACCTGACCCACAGCAACTGGCTAATTTTTACACTCAACTCGGCTTTAATTTTGATTATCATAAACACGGTAATTCCCTTTATCATTATTCCACTTTAATTAATAAAACGGTTTTAGAAATTTATCCTTTGACAAAAAATCAAACACAAGCTGATTCAACATTAAGGTTAGGTTTTGAAATTGATAATTTTTATGATGTGTTGCAACAACTTTCTCAACAAAGTATAAAAATAATCGCCGAACCAATACAAACTGAATTTGGTACAATCGCCATTATTCAGGACTCTGATGGACGAAAAATCGAACTTTACAAAAAAGAATTCGATTAACTTTTCATTGAATTTCTGACTTCCGACTTCTAACGTATTATTATTCCCACAAGGATTTGCAAAGCGTTAAAAAAATCTCACCAAAATTTGGTTATTTTGCAAAGTGTCAATTTACCAATCTGATTTGACCCAAAAAACGATTCACCACCACAATGATATTCGAAATATTTTTGACCTTATTTTTAGTATTCCTAAACGGATTTTTCGTCGCGGCAGAATTCGCTATCGTCAAAGTTCGGTCTTCCCAATTACAAGTCAAAGCCGGCAATAGCTTCACCGGAAAAATCGCGCAGTTTATTATAGAACATTTAGACTCTCACTTGGCGGCAACCCAATTAGGCATTACGCTGGCGAGCTTGGGCTTAGGCTGGATTGGCGAAGACGTAGTGTCGCGGCTGGTTTTGAACTCAATGCACGGTATGGGATTTGAAATGAGCGAAAAGCTATCGCATCAGATTGCGGTGCCGATTGCTTTTGCAATTATTACCGTATTGCATATTGTTTTTGGAGAGTTGGCGCCGAAGTCGCTGGCAATTCGTTATCCGACTAGCACCACACTCTGGCTGGCATCGCCGTTGCGATTTTTTTATGTCGTTTTCCGACCTTTCATTTGGGTTTTAAATGGTTTTGCGAATTTTATTCTTCGCATGATAGGTGTTCCACCTGTTGCGCACGGCGATATTCATTCGGAAGAAGAGTTGCGATTGATTATTGCGGAAAGCGAGGAAGGCGGGGCAATTGAATCCTCCGAGCGGGAATTGATTCAAAATGTATTCGATTTTGACAACCGACAGGTGAAGCACATCATGCGCCCGCGCACGCAGCTCGTGGCATTCGATGTGGACACGACGCTGGAAGAAGCCATTGAAGAAGCGTTGAAAGAAGGCTACTCGCGCTATCCTTTGTACCGCGATTCGATTGATAATATTCTGGGCATTGTGATGACCAAAGATTTGCTCACCGAGCGGCTTTCGCCAAATGGAAAAACGGTGCAGGATATGTTGCGTCCTGTTATTTACGTCAATACAAATCGGAAAATTACGCATTTGTTGCGCACGTTTCAAAAAGAGCGAACGCAGTTTGCAGTGGTCGTGAATGAATTTGGTGGCACAGTGGGCATCGTAACATTAGAAGATATTTTAGAAGAACTGGTAGGCGAAATTCAAGATGAATACGACACTGAACTCCCCATTGTAGAAAAAACGGCAGATAGAACGTTTAGAATTCTCGCTCAAAATCCGATAGACGAAATCAATGAATTCCTGCCAGAAGCACTCCCTGTCGAAGGCGATTATTTGACGCTCTCCGGCTTGTTGTTGAACACGTCTGACAATATTCCGCAATTTGGGCAAACTATCTCTATTAGTAATTATGATATTAAAATATTGCAAATGTTTCATTCCAGCCCGGAAATCGTAGAAGCCGTGTGGAAAGGGAAGGTGTCTGAAGGGTGATTTTTATGATTTTTGTGATGGATATGATACGCTTATTATATTACGCCCTTTTCGAGAAAACTCTGCGCCTCTGCGCCTCTGCGGTTAAAATGTTTGAACTGTGATTTTTATGATTTTTGTGATGCATATGATACGCTTATTATACTACGCCCTTTTCGGGAAAACGCTGCGACCTCTGCGGTTAAAAAAATGCTCCGAGGGCTGCCAATCACCTCCCCACACATTAACAAAATCATAACCAAACCCCCATGTAACTTCCGTCCACTTTCATCGTCAAAAGAGCATTCAACAAAATTTTAAAACAGACTATGAAAAAGATAATTGTAATGTTACTGGCGCTTGCGCCCCTCTTTGCCATCGCTCAAAATATGGCACCGAAAAAAACAACCGAAGAGCGCGTGCAAAAACATACCGATAAAATGGCAACTGACTTGGGCTTGGACGAATCGCAAAAAGCAGAAGTAGCTGCCATCAACAAAAAGTACGGCGCAGAAGCGGAAGAACTCAGAGCGGACAAACAGGCAGAAAAGAACACCCGCCGCACCGACGCGCAGAAAAGATTGGCTGCTCGGGATGCCGAATTGAAAGCAGTGCTGACCGATGATCAATACGCCAAACATCAAGAAATGAAAGCAGCGCGTAAGGCAAAGCACGAGGCGAAAAAAGAGAAAATGAAAGCCAAGAAAAAAAGCAAAAGAAGTTAATACCAGTGAGCAGTGGGCAGTCGCTAATTACTTGGCAAACAAATTTTAAAACACTGCAATGCATCCTTTTAACTTTATCTTGAAAGCAAGAGTTATAGTATTTCAAATGGTCAGCCGACCTCCCTCCCCTTCGGGGATACAAGGGCTAATCGGCTGACCATTTTTTATTTTCCAAAATCCTCCCATCTTCCCATCTTCCTATCCTCCAATTTCCCTTACCTTTGCGCCTTCAAAATTGTGTTCATGTTCAATGTGTTCGTGTGTTCATGTAGCGAGCGGACACAAACACATGAACACCTCAACACTCGAACACAATGAAGAAAATACAATCTGCCCTCGTTTCCGTTTATTCCAAAGATGGTTTAGAACCGATTATCCGACAACTCCATGAATTTGGGGTGAAATTATATTCCACGGGTGGCACACACGCCTACATTCAAAAATTAGAAATTCCGGTAGAAGCGGTGGAAAATTTGACTTCTTATCCTTCGATTTTGGATGGGCGAGTGAAAACGTTGCATCCAAAAGTGTTTGGCGGAATTCTGGCGCGGCGCGAAGAAGAGCATTTAGCACAGTTGCGGCAGTACGAAATTCCTGAAATTGATTTGGTGATTGTGGATTTATATCCATTTGAACAGACGGTGGCAGAGACGGACGATGAGGCAGAAATTATAGAAAAAATAGACATCGGCGGCGTGTCGCTCATTCGCGCGGCCGCAAAAAATTATGAAAGTGTGGTCGTCATTCCATCCAAAGAAGAATATCCGATTTTGCAAAAATTGTTGGAAGAAAAGCAAGGTTTCACCAGTGTGAAAGACCGGCACGAGTTGGCACGAAGAGCCTTCAAAGTTTCTTCTAATTACGACATCGCCATTTTCAATTATTTCAACGAAGGCACAGCAGACGTTGCTTTTAAATACAGCATTCACCGCTCGGACATCTTGCGCTATGGCGAAAATCCGCACCAAAACGGCGTATTTTTCGGTGATTTTGACCAGATTTTTGACAAACTCGCTGGTAAAGCCATCTCTTACAATAACCTCGTAGACATTGACGCGGCGGTACAACTCATGCGCGAGTTTTTGCAGGAAGCACCCACTTTTGCGATTCTAAAACACACGAATGCTTGCGGCGTAGCGACGCGCCCAACTTTGCTCGAAGCGTGGCAAGCGGCCCTGGCTTGTGATGCTACTTCAGCTTTTGGCGGTATTTTTGTGTGCAATCGCTCACTGGATTTGGCGACAGCTAAAGAAATTGATGAATTATTTTATGAAGTCGTCATCGCGCCAGATTTTGAACCCGATGCGTTAACCTTGCTCTCCGCAAAGAAAAATCGTATTTTGTTGAAAATTAAGGACTATTTTGTGCGTCCGCGTAGTTTTCGCAGTTTGTTGAATGGCGTTGTAGAACAAGATACGGATTTAAAAATCGAAACAGCAGCGGATTTAAAAACGGTGACTAAAAAAGCCCCGACGATGTCCGAAATCAGCGACTTGCTTTTCGCCAACAAATGTTGTAAACACTTGAAATCCAATGCGATTGCCTTAGTCAAAAATCATCAATTAATCGGTATGGGTTGCGGACAGCCTTCGCGCATTGACGCACTCAAGCAAGCCATTGCGAAGGCACAAGCGTTTGGATTCGACCTCACAGGCGCAGTGATGGCTTCCGATGCGTTTTTTCCTTTCCCGGATTGTGTAGAAATCGCTAAAGGCGCGGGCATTACGGCGGTCGTTCAACCCGGCGGCTCCATCAAAGACCAAGACAGCGTGGCTTATTGCGATGCAAACGGGCAGGCGATGGTGATGACGGGGATACGGCACTTCCGGCATTAAATTTATCTTTCGCTCCAGATAAAGGATTGACCATTTTATAATTAATCATTGACCACCACACAATAAACTGGTAATCAAGTGAATTAGCTATTCGAATGTGACACTTATTTAGGTTGAACTGCTTAGCTATGGAGGTCAGGAGATAAAAACGCTTCGAGCGCAAAAAATATCCTAATCTGCCAGAGGCAGACAAGTATCCTAATATCATAACTTCCCCACCGCCCTCAGCGTCACCAACAACGCACTCAACACCAGTAGCCCACACGTAATGCCAATCGTCGGTGCCGAAAAAAACATCTGCGCCTGCCCTGAAATATATGCTCCCGCAATATCCGCCAAATTCACCATCGCCATGTACGCCGTAAATTGCGAGCCTTCCACCTGCCGCGCACACAGCGCCATCAACATCGGCATACATGCCACACTAAATCCCGGATCCATCACTGACCACAGCACTAAACCCGTCTTTGCCACCGCCTCATTTGTCCAATACGGACTCAACGCATTGAAAATCAGAAAACAAGCCGCACTAAACGCCATCATAAATATCAGCAACTTCGCCGCGCCGATTCTATCTGCAATAATGCCACCAATCAAAATCACAATTACAATCACAATCGTACCAAACGTACCTTGCAAGACCGACACATCCGTATCCGCCCAGCCCAATCGTTGAATTAAATGAACCGAATAAGCCCGCGTAAATACTGCCTGACAACTATAATACACCAACATCGGTATAAATAGGAGCAAGCTCGTGCGCGAAGTCAAACTTTGAAATAACGTTTTAAAAATCCAACGAATGCTGATGGAATTGTTATATTGTTGAATGGTTAAATGTTCAAATTGATTGTTGGAAGTAGAAGCCGAAAGGGAAAAGAACGCGTCTTCCTGTTTTTCTTTTATAAAAAAAGTAACAATCGTAAGGGATAACAGCATCAGCGACATGGTAAGCGCCGCCGCATGAAATCCATAATTGCGCAGCATCAATGACAGCAATGCCGAGCCTACCGAAATGCCTACCAAAAAACCACCTCGCATAAAAGCCGTCATTCGTCCGCGCTCCTTTTCAGGAATCGTCGAAATCGCCAGCGCATCCACACTCGCATCTTGCACCGACGCAAAAATACTGTGTATAAAAAAAATAACGCCCAACAACGTCACCTGCCGCACGGGGTCATCTACCCACAAAATACCCAACGACGCTACAAAAGCTAATGCCTGCGACAAAATCACCCACGGTCTGCGCCGCCCCATCGCCGAGCCTTGAAACTTGTCAATAATTGGTCCCCACACAAATTGCAACGACCAAGGAATGCCAACCACCGCTGCAAAACTTCCCACTATTACTGGTGTCAAACCTTTCGCCGTCAAATAATTTGCCAACGCATACAGCGCAAAACCTGCCGGAATGCCTTGCATTACATACATATAAAAAAAAGAAATAAAACGTAAAGTGCGACTTTCCGACAATACGAGCGGATACACTAGAGGACGCGAATGGGAAAGGGTAGAAGGAATCTGCATAACATTACATTTTGGTAATGTAGAACAGATTATTTTGTAAAATGTCAGCTCTAAATTAGTAATTTTTGAGAATAAACTAATTGATTTTGATTATTTACGGGTACAATTATTGTTGTGATAATAAAAATAAAGGAACTTTTACATTAAACTAATCCATGTATTTATCTAAAAAACTAAGTAAACTAAAAATTATATTGTTTATTTCCATTTGATAATAGGAATTTTCTATTGTACCCAACTCTTTTTTTTCTTTCAGATAACTAAAACGCTGAGATAGCATAATTACAGCATTTTGAAACTCTCGATTGTTACTAGCATATTGTATTGCCTCTTTGATAGCGACTTCTATCTTATCCCCCTGAGTTAATAAAGTTTTTATCTTTAAACGGCGTTCAAGCGCGGCTATCAAAATCATCACGCTATTATGATCTTTTGCCTCAGCGGCGTCGCCTAACTGTGCACTCACCGGATTTCCCTTAAAATTAAGGTAATGCAATTGATTTTGTAAATCTTTTAGAACTGTTGGAACCGCTTCAAAATAATTACTGGAAAGGTCTAACTTTCTAAGTTGTTTTAAATCTTGGAGCGAACTGGGCAGATCGGTTAATTTATTAACAGAAAGGTCTAACTCTCGAATCGTTTTGCTTATATCACCTTTTATCTCTTCTAAATATAAACCGGATAACGATAGCAGGATACCATCTTTTACCTTATTTATTTTCTGAATGGCTTTTTTATTATTTGGATAAAGAAAAATGTTAATTTTAAATTCTTTTATCTGTTGTAGCAAATCGCTATATTCATTTTTATCTTTTAATAAAGCACTCCAATACTCTTCCACTTTACTGGAAAGATCGGTATGAAACTGCCATTCCTGTAGCAAGCGCAGTCCTTTTGTTATGCCTACCAGCATATCGTCGTATTCTACGGGTATTGCTTTGATGATGGATTTTGCGAATAGCGAATCATCAGTATGTAGCAACTCTTGTTTCGCTTCAATAGCTTGTATTTCCCGCCTCAATATCATTGCCCACTGTCGGTGGTCTTTCAAATACTCATAACGTATGAATAGTGATTGCATACTTTTTGGATACAAGTAGCATTCTGTCACCTGATTTTGTAAAAATTCCATTAAGTTGAACATAAACAGATACGGAGTCGTAACGGGGTCGCTACCTGGCGCAATATGCCAAAGTGGTCGGAGCGGACTCAAGCCCAGTTGGGTGAGCATATCCGTGAACGCGTGCGGAAAAGATGAGATCGGCACAATCCAATATCGCAGCAAAGCGCCTCGCCGAATTTTTTTTTGGTCTTGTAGAGTAGTTTTTTCTAATGAGAACAGTAGTTCGTACCCGTACTCGCGCTCATCTAACGGCGAATTACCTGATTTTTTGCCTAATAAATAATCTAACAGAATAACATCATAAGCCTTTTGTCTCATTAAGTCCAAACCCTCTTCTATTACATCGGTTTCTTTTTGGGTAACCTCAATAGTAGCTCCTGCGCCGGTAACATCTTTGCCCAGCAGTTCGAATTCGCTCAACAAATCTTCAATGACCTTTCTCTTCGTGATTTTGCAAACTTTATCGGTAGAGGAAATGGGTTTATCGGCGTGGTCATCCACAATCAGAAATTTCCATGCCAATACATCTTTTAAAGGTTCTTCACACCCTTGCTTTTCTTGAAAGAATTTCAAGACGCGTAGTGCTTGTTGTTGCATCCAGGTTTCGGAATGAAATTTGAAAGGGGTGACTGCTACATCGTGTCCATGATTGCCAAAAGGAGGAATAAACGAGTTCATCAACATTCGAGTTTGAAATTCGAGCATCGCGCGGGCGGCATCTGTCCTGTAGATACAATTTTTATGATATTGAATCATGCTGCTCAATATCGTTTCCAATTGAGTTTTCAGTTTTGAAGGAGGTGCCAACAAATACACGTAACGATTCCAAATGCTGGAATCAAGGTATTTGATACGATGGTCAAATTCGCCTTGTACAAGCGTGTGGGAAGATGTGGTGTCAGTATCGTTTGATGGTGGTGTAAATAAATGCATAATATCTTGTTCTCCCAATGTAATAAGTGGAGCGTAAGGATAATCTTTTACGTGATCTGCTGTTTCTGTTTTTTGCAAATGAGTAATAGGACGAAAACTTTCAGTCAGCGTAGTAAATAAATTTTTATTTACCAATGCCGCATCCGGGCAGAAGAGTAGATGAATAATGGGCTCCACGTTTTCATTATCCGTAATTTGCAAGTCAATCGGCTCCGGCTGCTTTAGAAACCGCGTCTGAAACTCGAAGAGCAGGTCGGCAATTTGTCGGAAATGGAGCAACCAGTTGAGTGCTGGAGGAGGCGACTGAATTTCATCCTTCGGCAGCACTTGCTTTTGAAAATGATGGTCAATATAATGTAGGCACAAATTTATTTTAAACGATTCCATGATATAGCTACTGTTAGGTTTAGTAAAAAGCAGATGGCAAAAAGAAAATATTATTTGAACAGTTTCGGATAGGCTTCCCGAATATACGAAAAATCCGAAAACAAATGTGGAAACTTCTCATACAAAGTTTCTATTTTATACCGAAGTTTGTCCAGGCTCAAGTTCATTTCTCTCGCTACATCTTTTTTTACTTTGTTTTTTATCATCATGTGTGACTCAATGGTTTTTAGGTCTATCAGTACTTTTTCTTCTTGATAAGAATAGCTTTTGGGTGCCGATGAAGTGGGATGCAAAGGAGAAATAACCGCAATAGCCTCGGCTTGATATTCTTGAATTTTGTCGGGCAAGCAAGCGATATCTATTTTGAATTTGTCCAGAATGCGCCGCTGCATGGTCATGTATTCGACGGCATTTTTAAGTTGACGAATATTGCCGGGCCAATTATAATCTAATAATTTAAACAAAGTTTCTTTTTCAATTAACTGCTCCGGTGCTACTCCTTCCAAATAATGTTTGATAATAAGCGGAATGTCTTCCTTGCGTTCGCGCAGAGGTGGGATTTTCACCGTCCAACCGTTAATACGATAGAAAAGGTCTTCCCGAAAATTGCCTTTTTGCACTTCTTCTGTCAAGTCTCGGTTGGTAGCTGTTACAATTTGAATATCCAATTGAATGTCTTTATTGCCACCGAGCGGACGAATGGTTTTATCCTCCAAAAAACGCAAGAATTTGACCTGTAATTCTTTATTGATTTCACCGATTTCATCCAGCATCAGCACGCCCGTATCCGTTTGTGCAAAATAACCTTCCAGATCGCGGTCGGCACCCGTGAAAGCACCTTTTTTGTGACCAAAAAGCCGACTTTCCAGCATGGAGTCTTGAATCATGGAGAGATTCACCGCCTGAAAAGGTTTGTCGGCGCGTGCCCCGTGCTGGTGCAGGTAGCGAGCGGCTATCTCCTTGCCCACGCCGGTTTCGCCCGTGAGGAGTACCGTGATGTTGGGTTCGGTGGAGATGGCTTCCAACGTTTTTTTAATATCCTTGATTTTTTGTGATTCGCCGATGAAGCGGTGGGCACGGCTTTCATGTTCGCGGTTGCGTTTTACTTGCGCGCGCAATTGTATGTTCTCTTGCTTAGTTTTACTGTTCTCAATAGCGGTACGAAAACGTTGCTCCCATAAATCAAAATTGACTGGCGATTTAAAAATAACATCTTTTACACCCGCTTTGAAAGCCGTCACGATAGCAGGAGCATCTCGCATATCATTGGTAATCACGATGATAGGGACGTTGGAATAGGAATGTTGAATTTTTTCTATTTGGTCTAAACCATTTTTTTCTTTCGGATTTTCTTCATCCAACACCAAGTCTAATAAAATCAAGTCATAGGTCTCCCCTTTCAGAAGCATTTCATCCAACATGCCTATGCTGTATGCTCCTTCAAATATATAGTGCTGCCGAAATCGCTGCCCCAATGCGCCACAAAACCTTCGGTCATCATCAATAAGCAGAATACGATAATTCTTGGTCAAAGACATAATTACCGATCTTGTTAAGTAAAGAAATTATTTCAACCAGAATAAAGGATACCTGTAATGTTTTAAACATTTGTAGATTCTGAGTTGGGTTCTCAAAAAAAGGTCTAATCTGTACTAAATAATTATCCACTTTTTGCAATAGATAATAAAACGGTACATACGAAAATAACCATTCATATTTATACCAACGAAGATTCAATATTTTCCAGTAAGCAATTGCTTGTGCTATATTTTGATAAATGGGATTTTCCTTAGAAGGCAACATTTCATTGGTTTGTTGCAATTCAAACTCAATCAATTCTACTTCATATTGCAACTGTGAAAGCACTTTTAAGATACTCTCCTTGCCATGCCCCAAGAAAAAGGCTTGAAACTCCGCTTCAATAGGTGCTCCAAAAGTTGTTACCGGTTGCCAGTCAGCACCAGCAGTTTGTGCAGCGGCAAAAAAAGCGGGCAGGTTCGTCGGTAATTCAAACGCATCTAAATAATTAACGCCGCTTTTGCGCTCCAATCCTAAAGTGATGAGCTTTACGTGTGGCTGTTCGTGTTGCAAAAAATGTTTCCACAAGGCATCGGGTAACAGGCAGCCCCGCTCGTTTAGTATCGGGCTGGGTAATAGTAATATCTGTACCGCTTGCCAATGCGGATTTGTCTGCAGCACTTGCAACGAAATATGGTCACGCTCCAAAGTGCGCACGACGGATAGCGGCAAAGGATCATTAAAAAAAGGGTAGTGTACGTTCATCGCTCAATGTAATGTCCGGGTAAAACATTCAACAATTGACTAAAACATTCATTCAATTCATCCCGAAGTGCTGCGGAGCTTATCGGCTCTACCCCTTCGAAAAATCTCGCATCAATACTTTTCTTCAAGTGTTCATAATGGTTTTCTACGGCTTTGCCATACGAGTTTTTTAAACTCAGCTGCGCCTCTTTAAAGCTAAACCGATAAGGGCTGTTTTGCTCCCTATCTTCCAATAGCTTTAACCTTTGGGTATTTGTAGGACGGCAGATGCTGGATAATTGTGCTACCACTATTTGCCCATCCTCCATCGCTTCCAAGTGTTGTACCATGTCGCGTGGTGTAAATACCTCCTCTGAGGGTTTGTCCAATAAATGCCCCAATAAACGCCTCCATAATTTACCCAACCGAGGTTTCCATTGATACAAGTAATAGTACCAGACGTTATCGAAATGCTTTTTTTTAACGATTCTTTTAGTCTCCTCCTGAATGGCAGAATGCGTTTCTTTATTTGGATAAACTATTTTCAACGTACCCGAACTTCCCAAAATGGCGTGTTCGTTGGCACTTAGATAGAGGTAATGATGACCGCCCCCGAATGAAAAGAATTGGATGGATTGTGGCGGCGAAAGATTGGAAGTGTGTTTTTTTATGATAGCTATCCATTCCGCATCGGGCAAGTGGTTAGAAGTTTTATTGTGAATAAATATTTGAATGCTTTGAGTTGCATATTTTTCTAAAAAATGATAGATGAGTGTATTGCAATCTGTATGCTTTTCATTGATCATAATAAAAACATCAGTAGAAGCATTTTCTACCGTCCATTCCTCGTAGCCTTCGGCAGGAAAAACGCCGTCGCGCTCACTCCAACTCCAACTTATTATCATGATCCGAGCTTTGTTTACTTCATTCATATAGCGCGGTTTTAAATATACTTGTTATTTAATGAATCAAATCAAAGGTTTCGCTATTCATAGAATAAAAAAGTGCGTTTAAGAACCAAATAATACTTTTGCTATTCGATGTTTGAGTTCTACATCATCGCCCATGCTCACGGCGGTTTCCACCGCTGATATCAACGCTTCTACCGGACGGAATAGAATATGAGCTGCATACTCATTGTATTCACTTTTTTCATCTTTTATTCTATCCCACCATTCCATCCGACCCCGTCCGGTGGTGATGACCAACAGGAAGTTTTTTCGAATGGATGGCGTTCCAGTTGTACTATTTTTATCCCTAACCAATTCATCTAATTCTTTTTTAAAGAAAAAACCCACATTGTCATAATTTGGCGTTTCCGTATAATTGTCTTTTAAAATTTGCTCAATAAAAGAAAGGTGCATGACCAGAAAATGACAGGTGGGGATGAAATCTTCCTTTGCTTTTTTCCAGTAGTTTTTTTCGGACTGGACATTATGTTTGAAAAGTGTGATCTCCGGGCACACCAGTAGTGCTAAGTTATTTCGATAAAAATCAATCTCCTTTTCAATTTTTAAACGGTTGTATATCCGATTGTCAAAAATACACACTCGTGTGAGGAGGGTCTCGTAGAATTCTGGCAGCCGGCCTATGTTTAGGTGAGCGATAGAGGCTTTTTGGTCCCGTTTGTCATCATTGGTATAATAACTTTTTAATATGCCGTGATTGCGATAATTGATCACCTCCGATGTGCGATAAGCTGCCTGTCCAGCATCCTTATCACTATGGATTATCTCCAAGGTTGAGTGGCGGACGCTTTCTGTGGGGCTGGCAGTCGGCGATAGATACTGCAATACTTCCTCACCGGCAGGGTTGTACCACAAGCTGCCGTCATCGGCTTTTTTCTCTTTGATGAAAGGAACCAATTGGGAGTCTTGTCCAAACCACTGCTGCAGCCATAAAGCATACGCTTTTTTCAAATCCATTTCTTTTGGTTCGCACTCAATAATGCGTACAATGCCTTGCCGACGCGCCGTTTTCAGCTCCTCTTTCATATCAACCAACGTAAATTTGTACCGCGCTAAATTCTCCCATTCTGCTGGAGCAGCCGCCTTGTTCTTTGAATTGTACCGATAAAAATCTGCGCCCTTCCATATATGGAAATATTTTTTCAAATACCCTTTGGGGTACAAAAATGAATTTGGTATCGTTTTAATATATTCAGTAATGGTTTCTTTCAAATCAATACTCCGACGAACGTCTATCTTTTTTAAATCACTGAACATACTATCCCGAAGCGCGTCATCTTCCAAATTAGAAATAAAAAGAATCTCATCTTTGTGATGCCGCTGCGCTTCTTCAAAACTCAACTCTACATCTTCGTGCTTTTCGTGCTCATCCGTCGCGGATACTTTACACAGCGTAGGCGTTACCCAAGGATAATAATACATATCTCGCTCGGAGTCTTGTTTTTTATCGCGGCTGGTACCCGTATCTCCGCGCTGCACCGCGCCAACGGTATTGTTGAACAGCAAAGCCGCACATATTTTGTCCTGCGTAGTACCGCCCAATCGGGGCATCAGCGTACCATCTTCGGTCATAGTCATAATGTCTTCACACAAGTGCTGAAAACGCTGACTTACAATAGCCGATTTATTTCGGGTTTCCTCCTCTTTATCCACATACGTAAACATATTTTCTGTATCTATCCATAAGCCTACGCGCCACAATTCTTCATGTTTTGTAGGATTGTTTTTGTTCACCGAGGCAGATTGCAACGAAAGGTGCAGCGTAAGACCATCTTTCTGCATTTGCTGCAGCAGTTCGTGCTTATAGTGTTTGGCATTGCGCAGTTCGTTTTCCAACATCGTAAGAAAAGCGTGTTTGCCAATGATGTCTCCTGGAAAGAAAACCTTTACTTCTTTCAATTCTTTTGCCAATTCTTCAAAGTGGTCGCCGGGTTCGGTAAATTTACTGCGTTCCAGCATTACATCTAAAGAACCATCTTCAGGCAGCTTCAATTGTTGTCCATTATCCGTGAGTATATATTTCCTATCCTTTTCCTCCTTTACACTCACCGTACGTATGCGGGTCAGGTCCGTGCTGCCCAGTATTCTCTGCGTCTCTACCTTTTTGGGTCTTATATATTTAGTATCAAGCGGAACGGATGCTTCGGGTTCAAAAAAAGTAATTTTCAGATTGATGCGCCGGATACCTTCCGAACGAGCAATGGTGCCTAAATAGAGCGCATTATTCAAGAAGTCATTCCACAATAAGCTAAACAAATCCATCACCACGCCACCTGCCGGTATCTCCCGCGTCACGCCCGTCCAAAAAACACCTTTTTCTGTAAAAAACTTAAGAAGGGTATGTATCTCCTTGTCAAAGCGTTCCGTAGCAACCACGATCGGCTCCGTCTGCGCTGTGTCACCGACCGTGTAAGTCGGCAAAAGTGCTTGGAGCAGGTTCAAAGCATCTAATTGATCGGTTGAGCCATCTTTAAACGTTTTATTTACCAGCGCTTCTAAGTCTGCTACCGTTTCATGACGCGCTCCCACATACCGCTGCCAGTCGTTGGCACGTTGATTAAACAGGCTACTCAATACCGTCAAGCTATGCGCGCTGATATTGTGCGAGTAAGAGTCAATCAGGATTTGGATAATAGACTGTGAGAGATAAAGCTGGTAATAGAGGGCTTGGTTTTTACTGCCCTGCTCAATGCGGGTGTTAATATAATCAAGGTGCGTTTCGTAATAATATTTTAAACGGATTTCATCAAATAATGAATGTTTTTCAAGACTTTTCCAAAAAGAATTATCCTTTATTCTTGCTCTTAGTTCAAATCCAATTTTAAATCTATCATGCATCGGTGTCATATCCCAATCCAAAAAAATACCCTCGTATTCAATTGTAAAAAATTTTACTAAATACTTTAAAGTTCTTTCTTTTTTTAATATTTTCTGATTTTTAACGGTGTTTTTATATATAATATGAACTATTCCATCACAATGGGTAAATTGAATAATAGGAATGGAAATGTAATTATATTCTGAGACGCAAAGGTATTCCTCAATAACTTGTAATTCTAATTGCTGCCATTCATTCAGAACTCCATTGAAGTAGTTAAATAACGAATCTTGTTGTATCCTGGCAAGGCTGATGTCGCTCGTCGCCCGGTAAGTCACAATTGTGGACTTAGCGGGTATATAAGAATTATCTAACTGATGCCAAACACTTGAAATATCCTTTGTTTTTTTAAGTTCTTTTGACTTTTCTAAATGCTTTATTTGTACTTTGATGCCTCCATATATAAAATTAGAATCCTCATCGAATATAGAAGTCTTTTCTCTTGAGAGTGCATTCAGGAAAAGTGTATAGTCGCCTTCTAATATCTCAAGCCCGTCTAAAACCACAATAAGTCTATCGTATAACAACTCATATAACTCTTTTGCATCCGGTATTTTAACAACCAATCTAGGCTGAACTTTACTTTTTTTCAAAATGTCGCTTTCTCTTTGAATTACGGTTTCCATTGTTTCTAATTTTTATATATGTTCATGAAATTACTGAGGTATATTCTTTTAATGAATTGGTTTTTATAATAGTGGTAATAAAACCTATTGAATACAGATATATTTACCATATCTTGAAATGCCCAAGTATGAATATTATCTTTATCCAAATAGGATGTTGCCACCAAACCTACTTCTTTGCCTATATCAATTGATTTAAAAATAGTTTTGGATAATATAATGTCATTGAATAAGCAGTCTTCCCATTTCTTCGTTCGTAGACTACCTTTTTCCAAATATTGCAAAACTGGACCTTTCTTGTGTTCATTTAAATGTATGAAAATGGGCAACGTTATATTTTTATTTTTTAGATCACTGAATGAATCACACTCTTCCTTGCCAACTGTTTTATGATTGTACTTAGAGGGAATAAAATCGCTGTTGTCGTTCACTATTTGAAGCATCATTCCGTAGTAAATAGAATATTGTACGATATTCAAATCTTTTACATTAAGTATTTTACTAATCAATTCTGCTGTCAGTTTAAATAGTCCTGCACTGGTTAGGTAGATTCTTTGCAAATACCATTTTATAAAAGCTTTCTTTTCTGATGGGCAGGCAATAAAAGCCATCAAAGTATTTATGGTAGTTTCAGGGATAGTGTATTCGTTGTGAAGAGTTGTTTTTGGTAATTTTTTTTGTAAGTAATCTTTGTATTTATTGAATTTTAACTCTATTAATTGCCCAATATCTACCCACTCAAACATTTTTTTTACTTGAGTTTCGACGGTGTCTGTATAGATGCCAAAACAATCTTTGATATAACTGTAAAGTCTTTCTTTTAAAAGATTTGATAATAACAAATTCTGACTGATTGAATCTTTCGAATTCACTCCTGCCTTGCCGTCTAATATTTGATTATGATAATATTGTATAGTCATGACAGATTCAACTACAAATGGTAATTTATTTAAAAAAATATGGTTGTCAGTCTTTATATTATGGTTGTTAGAGTGGCAGATGTATTCAAATATTTTTCGGGAAAAGTAGCCTCTTAATGGTAAGCCCCTTCTAATTTTTTTCTCCAGCAGAGAAAATTTAAATAGCATTTCTACATTATGTAAGTAGTTGCGTTTAAAAAAAGAATACTCTTTGAGAATATTTCTTCTAGTTTCTAACATTTCTTCCTGCCTTTGAGGATGAATACTGGGATACTGATCTGAGGGTTCAGAATTTATCATTTCATGCTGTTTTGCATGAAAGATACAATAAATCTACTTTAAGTGCAACCCATATTCAAGGAGAATAGTACAATAAATAAAAATTAACACCCCTTTAACAACATCCGTCTATTTCTTCTAGATTACCTTTCTTATTCAAAATATAGATTTTATCTAATAAATATATAAAGCTTTGACAATTTCCAATTAGCCAAAAATTAGCATGAGGATATGTGTTTTTAAGTCCAAGTATCAATTCTTGCTGTTTTTTCTGATTTACGAGATTCATATTTAATAGTGCGAATATTTGCTTGTTCTTTTTTCCATCATTGAATACTAATGGAACACCATTAATAGTTGTTAATGACTTGTATCCATTGAATGGAGGACGCACCGTGTCCCCTGATATGTTAAGGTGTTTTTCGTTTTTTGAAGCTACTGCCATTTTTGTTGAGATATTCTTTTTTATACTAATTACATCACGATGGTGAAGCGTATATTGTCTTGCATCAATAATATTTACATTGCATTGATTTGTTAAGGCAGCAATTACTTCTTCTTTATGATTGTGATCTTCAAAGCATATACCCATAATAAAATCACAATGATTAGATTTCATAATTTCAAATAAAATTTTATCTGTATATGTTTTCTTGGAACTTCCCTGTCTCATATTTATAATTACTTTGTTATTAATATACATAAGTTGAGCCAAATAATCAATTTGCCTCAAACAATTGAAAATCAATGCTTTAAATTTCAACTCTCAATCCGCATAAACATATTTTTCGTTTTCATTCGTACTATCTCCGAATACATTCTAAAAAAATCAGAATAGCACCCATGCCTGTACTTTTCCTGATGGGGGTTAGTTGCAGGCACGAGCGATACACGGTTCCGATAAATCCATGAT
>Ga0163147_10001173_pt1 | contig 40385 bp, 28 predicted proteins | sample OliLakLV19MP6G1_FD_148597 | JGI IMG/M metagenome (GOLD analysis project Ga0163147, IMG submission 148597) | Freshwater microbial mat bacterial communities from Lake Vanda, McMurdo Dry Valleys, Antarctica- Oligotrophic Lake LV.19.MP6.G1 | ecosystem: Environmental > Aquatic > Freshwater > Lake >...
ATCGGCTGGCAAGTACCCGTACCCCCGGCCACCATGTACGTCTGGGCGAAACTGCCGGAACCTTGGGCCCAGGATTCCGTAAAATTTTGCACTCAGCTAGTACAGAGTACAGGAGTCGCAGCTTCCCCCGGTGCAGGTTTCGGGAAATCAGGAGAAGGCTACGTGCGATTTGCCTTAGTCGAGTCGCCAGCTATTTTGGAAGCAGCAGTTAGAAAAATTGCTGAGTTTCTAAATTGAGCGATGTGATATGTGTCAACTTAACTCGACATACCCTTCTGAGACTTAAGCCCACCAGACTTGAGCTTTGAGGCAGGGGTTAAAACCCCTGCCGGACTGGGGTTTTGACGTTTTTGGACATAGGTTGACATACTCACCGACCTGAAGGTGCGGTGATTCCTAAGCCTCACAACTTAGGTTTCTGCTTCGAATGCAACTGCCTCCACCCTCAAGGAGATTTGGTCTTATGCTCGCTCCACAGACTAACCCCGCAAGCCCTGCGGTTTTATGTGTCGAATACCAACAAAAATCTTTGTTGTTTGATTCTAGGGGTGGACTGCCCATTGCCCTGTCCTCTTTTCCCGGTCTACCGATTTTTCTTCCCCGTTGCAATACTTGCAAGCTTTGGTGTTAGGGTTTATGTCTCCATCGTCACGGGTGGGTCATTGACCACTCAAATTATACCAGTAAAGCCGTCCTAAAAGGCTTGCCCTGAGCTTGCCGAAGGGACGGGGTTTCTACCCAAATTTTCTGATGAAGGGCACGGCGTCTAAGTGCTTACCCGTAGCTCAAGATGGATGCAATTGCTAAAATAGTGTGATTTATACCTAAAGGAATAGATATTTGCACGCAGTATCTGTCACAATTTCTTTTAAGAAATGTTAACGTGAGACATCTTGGGAATTACCAGTTCCGCTCACCCACTCTAAAAATCCTTGAAGTGAATTCTGTCGCGGTAGCGATTGTTCCATAGCGGCTAGCGCACACCCGAAAAAGACCACACTGCCCAAAATTGCAATCAGCGGAAAAGGCTTACCCAGCCCAAAATCCCGCTGAAGGCGAGCTAACGGTCTGCTCTCGCGCCTGAGCATCTTTCCCACCGTCAGTTGTTTGAGACTAAAAGGATCGCGCACAAAATGACCGCTCCAGCTAATTACCATATGAGAATGGCAGTGGGGACAAGTGAATAGTCCGCTGACCATCCCGACTGGGCCTACGACGCTGGAACGGTTGCAGATCGGGCAAGTGACAGAATGAGTGTTATAGGTGGGAGCGTTCATAACTGTTTTTCTTGAATAAAAAAAACTAACAAGTAATTGGGAGCCTGTGTTAACGCCTAAGGTATAGACCTTGAGAGGCACTTTTCCTTAATTCCTAGTTTACCGCTCCGATCGGGTCGATCGGAGCTCACTGCTTGGGAAAACCTTCAAATTGCCAATCCCGCAACGAGTGCAAGTCGGGAGCACAGGTGAGATTATATTGCAAGGGAGTTACGGTTATTCTGTTGTCGCGAATAGCTTGTACGTCCGTAGGAAGATCATGCGTCACCGCCGAATCGGGGATTTCTTCTACATCTTCTAACAATTCCCCAGCCAGCCAATAATAAGTTTTGCCGCGCGGATCGGTGCGCTTTTGAAATATGTCGAAATAGCGGCGAATGCCTTGACGGGCGATCGCAACTCCGGTAATTTCTGCTTGTGTGACTGCTGGTATGTTGACATTCAACAGCATCGGTTTCGCCATTGGCTGTTTTTCCAACTGTGCCAGCAAGGTGACAGCGAAATCCACCGCCGGCCCAAATTCCTGCGAAGTAAAGCTCGCGAGGCTGAAAGCAATGCTGGGAATGCCTTCCATAATTCCTTCCATTGCTGCCGAAACCGTACCCGAACAGATGATATCCGTGCCCAAATTGGGCCCGTGGTTGACGCCGGAAAGCACAAAATCCGGCGGTTTGTCAAGTAAAGCCCACAAACCTAATTTCACGCAGTCGGCGGGAGTGCCCGAACAGGCCCAAGCTTTGACGGCGGGGTCAAAAACAGATTCGATAATTTCGGCGCGGATGGGTTGGTGCATGGTGAGGCCGTGGCCTGTAGCGGAGCGCTCTCTGTCGGGACAAACTACGCTCACGTCGTGGCCTGCAGCAGCGAGAGCGTTGGCGAGGCTGCGGATGCCTTGGGCAAAGATGCCGTCGTCGTTGCTAATTAAAAGTTTCATTGAAATTTTTATAGGCCTTATAACAATACTAAACTAGATTTAACTAGGGCGATCGCTCTAACATCGAATTACTTATTACAAATTATCCGTAAATACCGAAAATATAAAATCTAAAAGCCACAATACTGTAGAGCCAAAATTGCGCTAAACTCAACTTGGCTCAAAACTGCCATCAATCTAAAATCTAAAATCTAAAATCTAAAATCAAAATGACTGTCCAGCTAAGCGACATTGAAACTCAACTAGAAACCCTCGGTCAAGAGTCCAAAAGTGCGATCGCCACTGCCAATACCCTCGAACAACTCGAACAGTTGCGCGTCGGCTACCTCGGCAAAAAAGGCCAACTCTCTCAAATTTTAGGCATGATGGGCAAACTGTCGCCAGACCAGCGACCCAAAGTAGGTGCGATCGCCAATACTGTAAAAGAAGCCCTACAAGCCGACTTAGAAGACAAGCGCGCCGCCCTCCAAACCGCCCAAATCCAAGCCAAATTAGCCTCAGAAACCCTCGATGTCACCATGCCGGGGATTTTTCGCCCCCAAGGCCGCGTCCACCCCTTAAACGCAGTCATAGACCGCGCTCTCGATATCTTTGTCGGCCTCGGCTACACCGTCGCCAACGGCCCGGAAATGGAAACAGATTATTATAACTTCGAGGCGCTCAACACCCCGCCCGATCACCCGGCGCGGGATATGCAAGATACATTTTACTTGCCAGGAGGCGACTTGCTGCGGACTCAGACATCATCAGTGCAAATTCGCTACATGGAACAGCACAAACCGCCGATTCGGATTGTCTCTCCCGGCCGCGTTTACCGCCGCGATACAGTTGATGCTACTCACGCAGCAGTCTTCCACCAAATTGAACTTTTAGCAATTGATGAAGGTCTAACATTTACTGACTTGAAAGGCACAATTAAAGAGTTTTTACGGCAAATGTTCGGGCAAGATTTGCCGATTCGTTTCCGCACCAGTTACTTTCCGTTTACCGAACCTTCTGCCGAAGTGGATTTGCAGTGGAACGGCAAATGGCTGGAAGTTTTGGGCTGCGGTACAGTCGATCCTAATGTTCTTAAAGGAGTCGGTTTAGACCCAGAAAAATATACTGGGTTTGCGGCAGGTTTTGGGGTCGAGCGGTTCGCAATGGTACTTTATGAAATCGACGATATTCGCCGGGTTTATGCTAGCGACTTGCGCTTTTTGCGGCAATTTTAAACAAGGGCTTGGGGTCAGTTCTACGAACCCTCTAGAGATTTTGCTTAAGCTACATCAATTTTTCAGTTTCAAGTAAGCAGACAAGAGCGACAAAACCATAAGATATGGTGGGCGGGTGAGTGCAAGTAACTCTTGCTATCCAACTTTTTTCAAGTCAAAACCCGCCCACCATATTAGTTTATTCATGCCCGCTTACTTAAGTAGACAAGGCTTTTGCACTTACCTACTTATTTATGGTCTAATTGCTAAAAACACCCTTGATGCTGTCAACAGTGCGCTCTACAGCATTCTTGGTATTATCTACTGCTTTCTGAGTCCGAGCTGAATCTTCCTCTGCTCTTTTCTCAATTCGAGCGGCATCTTTCTTAGCTTTGCGCTCTACTACACTACCATCCTCCGATGCTCGATCGACTTTAGCAGCATTTGTCTTGGCAGTTTCCTTAACCTTCTCTTCTGTATCTCGGATGAAGTTCTTCGCTCGTCCAGAATCTTTGCTGGCTTTTTCTTTAACCCCATCGCCCACATCTGCTGCTGCGATCAAGTTTACAGCAGGAGATGCCATTGCTGCGGTGTTAGAGAAGAACGCACCAGACCAAACGAAAGCCATCGCTGACACGCAAAGCATAGTTGCAGCCATCAAGCGCCCTAAAATCGCAAGCCGTTTCGTAAAATAATTCAGTTTCATAGAATACAAAAGGAGATATGACTTTCTATTTGTACTCGATCAGAGCGATCGGCGGAACCGTTCTCTAGATAGAGGTTATCCACCGACGAGCGGTTAAAAAAGTTCCCTCTTTTGATAGATTCAAGCCAGGAATGTCAGTCAATGGTAGATTTGAGACTTGAGATTTGAGATTTGAGATTTGAGATTTGACTCCACAACCGCCATTTGGCATCTTGAACTTTGGTGAGTAGATTGTAGATTTTAGATTAAAGATTAAACAATTGATATCAAATCTGTTAGGAGCGGAATTATTCATATATCTCTTCTCTGCATCTGCGTGAATCAGCGTCAATCCCTTGTCATCTGCGGCCGAGAAATTGTCTTTTTTTTACCGCAGATGAGGGCAGATGCAACACAGATTAACGCAGATGAATGATATCAATTCCGGTTTCACCATCCATCGGTAATTGTTGATTGTTGACTGGATTTGACTATTCCGATGCAACCGGAATTGATATGACTCCATAGGCGGAGCGCATATTCGCGCGCTTAATTAGATAGGCGGGAAAAATTATCTTTATGCCACTAAACATTAACTAGCGTGATTCAAGTTAAATTTAACACATTGTTTACGGTCAGTAAGTAGGTGCGACAGTCAAGTTATCATTAATCGGGCGATTGTTTTCATAAAATATCGCTTCTAAGGATTATTTCACGGAGTGACCATCGCTTTGGACTACATACATATTTTGCCGCTCATCTACTTAGTTAGGAATAGGTTGTTCCCGAAATTGTGCGTGGGATATCAACATATAATACTTATAATGACTAATCACAATTTAGTAAAAAAGTCAATACCGTTTCATCAATTCCCTTTAGTTTCAAAGACTTATATTTAACAATGCGATTTTCCTCAACATAGTCTGCAACCGCCGCCGAAATTAGCACCGTGTTTGGTTGCGCCACCTCTTGCAAGCGGGCGGCAATATTCACGCTCGGCCCGATCGCAGTATAATCCGATCGATCAGGGCCGCCAAACATCCCCACCACCGCAGTACCCTGGTGAATTCCGCAGCGAAACCGCACCGGAGGCACGCCATTTTCCCCAACAATTCCCTGCTCCAACCAGCCCTTGTTAAGCTCCTTCAGAGCTCGCAGCATTTGGCCAGCAGCAGCCACAGCGCGGCGTACTTGCTCATTAGGCGTTAGTTCCTCCGGCGCGCCAAAGAAAGCCATTACCGCATCTCCAACAAACTTGTCCACCGTACCGCCGCTGTCAAAAATAGCCTTAGTCATTGCCGCCAAATATTCATTCAAAAGCTCAGCTACCCGGCGCGAGCGCAGCGTATTTGCCATTTGAGTAAAACCGACAATATCGCTAAACAAAATAGTAATCAATCGCGGTTCCGGGCGCAAATCCAAGGCCAAATCTCCAGCCGCTGCTGCCTTCACCATCGCCGGCGGCAAAAATCGGCGCAGCACCGACTCAGTTAAATAACTGTTCAACTGCTGCACTCGGCGCTCGTTTTGTTTGAGGGCGATCAAATTCCGCACTTCCGCCAACAATTCTCTATCATTAAAAGGCTTGGACAAATAAGCATCCGCACCCCGTTCTACTCCTTCAATTCGAGTATCTTCGTCGGCTTTAGCAGTCAGCAAAATTGCCGGAGTTCCCTGCAATTCCTCATCCTCTCGAATCATCCGAATCAAATCCAAGCCCGAAATCAAAGGCATCATCAAATCAGTTATAATTAAATTAGGGCGACGTTTTTTAGCCACGGCAAATCCTTCTTCTCCGTTGCGGGCAAGCAAAACTGCAAAGCCGGCATCTCGCAGAATGGCCGACACATAAAAGCGCAAATCAGGATTGTCGTCAACCACCAAAACCGTTCCCACTGCTGTTTCTGATCTGATCGGTTGGAGCGCCTCAAAGTTATGATTTTCTACCTCATTTTCCGACAAATCTGCCTCCACATCTGCCAGTTCCACCGCAGCTTTGGATGAGTGAAACTCCGCAGGTATTTCTAGTACCTGTTCCGGGGGCAAGTGAGTCGAACCGAAGTGCAGCCAAACGGTAAAAGTAGTACCTTCGCCGTAAACTGACTCAACTGAAATTTGACCGCAATGGAGTTCGACTAATTCTTTGACAAGTGCCAAACCTAAGCCACTACCTTCGTAGGAACGGCTAGCTGAACCTTCGGCTTGGTGAAACCGCTCAAATAAATAGGGAATTTGTTCGGTGCGAATACCGATACCGGTGTCTTTTACTTGCAACAAGCAGTGAGAGCCGGCCGCTTCAACTTTCAGGGTGATAGTTCCGCCTTCTGGGGTAAATTTGACAGCATTTGATAGCAGGTTGTAAATAACTTTGTCAAATCTTTCCAGATCCAAATAAAGTAAAGGACATTCTTGCAGTTGGGTAATTAAGTGCAGTCCTTTTTTATCGCAGTAGGCGCGGAACGACTCTGCGGTAGAGTAACAGAAACCGACTAAATCGCAGGGGCGAAAACTCGGCTGCATCCGTCCGGCATCGAGCCGCTGCAAGTCCAGCAGTTGATTTACCAAGCGCAGGAGGCGGCGGGAATTACGCAAAGCGATTACGGCTTGTTCGTAGGGCAAGTCTTCTTGGCGCCTGCAAGCTGATTCTAGAGGGCCGATAGTTAGAGTTAAAGGGGTGCGGAACTCGTGGGAGATATTTTGGAAAAATTCGGTTTTGAGCCGATCGGCTTCCAGAAGCCGTTCTGCCTGCTGTCTGGTAGTCTGGTAGAGGCGCGACTGCTGCACGGCCAGAGCAGCTTGAGTTGCCACTATTTGAGCCAGGTCAATGTCTGAGAGTTTCCAGTGGCGGATGGTGTGATTTTGGCGCAGGGAAATGCTGCCGATGATTTTGCCTTCGGAGATTAAGGGAACGACTAACAAGGCGCGGGCTGGCGATCGAACTTGCAGTTCTGTAACATTTAACTCGGGGTGTTCATCGAGATCTTCGATCGCCACCGGCTCTTTTGATACCATAACTTGCAGCAACACCGGATTGCCCCGAATCGGCACTAAAGACTGTGGCAAAGAAGGATGGGCAAAAACCCAGGCGCGAGTGTTCTCAGCAGCATCACCAGAAGCCGCCTCGTAGCCCAGAGGGTTCGCAACTACCTCTGGACTGTCAATAAAACCCGGTTCTACAGCCACGGTATCCCTATGTGTGTCGTATAGGCCCACGCATTGGACATATTCATCATCTTCTGTCCACAGAGATAGGGCGCAGCCGTCAACTTGCAAAGCTTGGCCGAGTTGTTGAGTAATGGCTGCAAAAATATTTTGGGGATCGAGACTCGATCGAATTGCCGTAGTAATAGTATTGACTAGGGCCTCGCGCTTGGCCAGCGCCCGCACCTGTTCGTAAGCCCGGGCTTGAGAAAGCGCCAAAGCCGCTTGGTCTGCCACCGTAATTACCAACTGTACCTCGTGGTCTTGCCACTGGCGCGGTTCCTCAAACTGGTGCAGCGCCAAAACTGCCATCAGTTCGATTTTGTAAAACAGCGGTACGATCAAGCTCGATCGAATATTCGCAGCTTGATAAGCCTGCTGTCGTTGCTGATTATCCCAGTTTAAAACTCGATCGTCAGTTTGGGCATCTTGAATCACCTCCACATCCAGAGTTTCCCAAACCAAATCCGGCAGCAAATCTGGGGAGAGTTCTGCTACACAAGCATCTCCGGGCGTGACTTCCTCATTGCCCCCCAACCCTTTAGTTTCGGCTTTCTGGTAAACGAACCACTCATCGGCCACCCGGCCGTCTTGGAACGGCCGCAGCAGACAGCAACTCACCTCAAACATCTGCCCGACAGTTTCCACAATTCTTTGCAGCATTTGCTGGTAATTGGGAGCCGATCGGATAGTATTGGTAACGGCATAAAGCAGCGATTCTTGACTCAAAGCACGGCGCAGTTCATTGGTGCGCGTTTTCAGAAGATTGTGAGTCTCAACAGCTTGACTGACAAGATTTATCAGCTCTTGAGCATCCCAAGGCTTGGTAACGTATTTGAATACTTTGCCAGCGTTAATAGCTTCAACTAAATCTTCAACATCCGTATAGCCAGTTAAAATAATTCGGATCACGTCGGGGTACTGAGCCGCCGTCAGGCTGAGAAACTCCGTACCGCTCATTTTTGGCATTCGCTGGTCGGAGATAATCACCGCAACTTCTCCCTCTTTTGCCAAAATTTCGAGAGCAGCGGGGCCAGATTCGGCTCTGAGCACTTTATAGTCTCGATGGAAGGTGCGGTAAAGCAAGTCGAGGTTATCCGGTTCGTCATCGACGATCAGAATTTTTAGCTTAGGATTTTCTTGGGAATTCATGCACCGTTCTCCTGTGCCCCGGGGCTGTTCGATTTAATAAGTCTGATCAAAGGAAGAATTCGCCGATTTAAATTGCTGAAGTCAGACCATTTTCGATTTTCGATTTTCGATTTTCGATTGCGAATGACTGATGACATAAGGGTTGGGCTTTTGCCTAGAGTGCCATTATTTTGGGAAAATAGTATCACAATAATTCGTGGATATGAAGTTGTTGTGAGTGGATCGAGGCAAGCATCAACCTTGATTTTTGATGTCTGGGTTTTCAATTCGGAATTCTTCTGAGCCACAGTTATCTGTCGTGCACCCCAATTTTATTATTTAATGATATTCACATAAACTCGTCTCCCGATAATTTCCTTTCACCCCTTACCTTTATGCAGCAGGAGAGCAAACACAAATCTGGCCATTTTAACTGCCGTCTGGATATCTCATAATACATAGGAATAACCGTCCTGATTGTGAGTTGATTTCCCAAATTTATGTTTGCTCCTGGCTCCTGGGACTATTTTATTTGGTATGTGAAAGCTGTCCGCAGCAAGATACAATACACAACCAACATCTTCGCCTGTGTTTTTTCCCACAAGTAACAGCAACTTTAACAGTCAGCCAAGGATACCGACCACAACCCGGCGCCGAGCCCCTGACTGATATTCGGGGGTGGCCCACAGACCACAGAGGTGTCTGTGGGAGTGACGCAATTGCTGTACCATTTTAGTTAGACTTTCACTTTTTTCCCCGATCTCGGCATTTTTTGTGCCTCCTGCAGACCAACGCCCAAGCCAATTACTGCGGCGAAACACCGCAAGCTCGAGCATCCATCTGTTAATCTTAGCTAGGGATGTACTCTCTGGAAACCGATCAGTCGATTTTAGATTTTAGATTTTAGATTTACTCCACAGATGAATCGGGGAGCTTGAACTAGGGTCTAAAATTTTGATCTGTCCCCGACGAGTGTCGGTGGCTTGTATCGGTTTTTGGGCAGGGTCAATCAGCTCGATCGAGGTTTTGAAGGTCTCGCTAGCGCGCAGGTTGGAAAAGTACCCCCTAGCTCAACAGGTAAGGCAGGTTCGATCGGGGACGGGCGATGGATTGCCCAGAACTGGTGAAAGCTGGGGTGCCAGGTCGGGGGGCGGCGGGGAACATCCGACGCGCCAGCGCGCCCGGTGTTAGTCTGATCAGTCGTTGAGTTTTTCAACTACCGCTTGACGGATAAATTATATTCGATCGGGTATTTCCGTAAGCAGAGAGCGGTAAGATTCCGGGAACCTGACCTTAAAACCTTTGTGATTGTTTTTAATACCTTGCCCGCTAAGCTGTCGCGCATTTAATTTGTAAGCTACTGTTTACTTAAACTCTTGTGATGCCGGCCGAAAGCCAGGGATCAAGCTTCAATTTAAAGGCCAAATAGCTTATCCACAAATCTAGTATTAGGGGATGAGTTTTATTTTTTCATAACTAGAGTATTAAATGCTAACAATTTTCCATTTACCTCAAATACTACTTAAAGTCAAGCACAAAAAAATGTAATTTAATCTGGCTAATAAACTATGCCTATAAGTTACGTTATAAGATCAGTATAAATTCAGTGAAGTTTCTAAGATGGTAGCTTAGAAACCCGCGTAAAAAAATTAATATAGTGGCCTGGCATTGTGAATCCTTCATTTTTTTCCTCACCATCTCACCAACAACAAACTCCCGGACTTTCTGGTTTTTCGATCCGGGTGGCTGCGCCCAACGACTTAACGCAGCTAGCTGATATTTTAGCCATGAGCTTTCACTCCCGTGAGGGGTTTGTAGAATGGGTGTATCCAGTGTTGCGTTTGGGGATTTACGAAGATTTAAAAAATCGACTGCGTTCTAAGGCCGAACATTACATTTGTCTGGTTGCTGAGCTAGTCTCGCGCGAGGAGGGAACGCCGAATTATAAATCGCACCGAGCTCAGCGCATGGCAGGAACAGTAGAAATGGCTCTGCGTTCTCGCTTTCCTTGGCAAATACCGAGTTCTGACTATCCGTATTTGTCGAATTTAGCCGTTCACCCGGAGTATCGGCGGCAGGGGGTTGCTCAACAATTGCTCACTAACTGCGAGGAGACAGCCAGAGAATGGGGATTTTCTGAGATTTACCTCCACGTTCTCGAAAATAATCACGCGGCGCGACAGTTATACTATCAGGCCGGCTATCGCTTGCAACAGGTGGATTGGAATTGGACTGGTAGACTGTTCGGCCAGCCACGCCGCCTGTTTTTACGCAAGCAGATTTCGCTATCTTAAACTAAGTATTGGAATTGATCATGGGGAATTGGGGCGAAGCAGGAAAAAGGAAAAAATAGCTATCCCTGTATCTCTTCTTTCCTTCTATTGTGAATCAATGGAATGGGAATGGGGAATTAGTGATGAATTTTAGTTTGCTCTTAAGCCCGATCGCCCAACACACTAAAATCATTTGGTAGTAAACACTTGAGCTACCAACCCTTGTGTACCTGGGAGCACATGAAAAACCCCATACAAAGTTATATCAAATCCGGTAGCCTCGTCGTGCGTAAAAACCCGTCAATAATCACGGAGAGTGCAACAGAATTTTATCTAATTCATCTGCGTTAATCTGTGTTGATCTGCCCTAATCTGCGGTAAAAAAAAGATAATTTCTCGAACCGCAGATGACAAGGGATTGAGGCCGATTCACGCCGATAAAGATAATAGATTTATGAATAATCCCGAGGCTAACAGATTTGATATTATACCAAATTCGGCTTGAATACACCTTTATTTTTTAGCATTTTAGAGAAGGACAAAAGGCAACTGTAAGAGCGATGTCAAGGGTCGAGTGCTACAAAGTTTCTAACCCGGATTGAGTATTGTGAGGAACGCCACAGAAGTTCTGATTTGCTGTGGCGTTTTGTTCGCCAGAACAGGAGACTTTCGCCGCCAATTCTAGAGCTCAGAGAGATTTGGTAGGAAATCCGAGGAGCCGATCGCCCCGTTAATCCCAACCAGATTCGCTAAAACCCGATCGGTGCCTGCTACTTGCAGCAACGTACCGTTGGGAGTGGCGCTAAATTGCAACTGCTGGAAACTCACGCCGCCAGTCAAAACAAACTTATCGACGCCTACCTCGAAGTTAATCACAGTATCAGTGCCGCCCTCACCATTCAACACAAATCGATCGCTCCCAATACCTCCAATTAAAGTATCATCTCCCGCGTCGCCAAACAGCCAGTCATCCCCCGCACCTCCATTGAGAATGTCGCTATCTTTACCGCCAAACAGAGTATCGCTGCCAGCATCTCCGTTGATAGTATCTTGCCCTTCGTTGCCGTAGAGCAAATCATCGCCGTCACCGCCGTTGATGCAGTCTTGCTGCTCGTTTGCGCCCACCGAGAAACCCCGGTTATCAGCACGATCGCCATAGATGGTATCGTTGCCCTCGCCACCGCAGAGTTCATCGCTGCCGTCACCGCCGTAAATCAAGTCGTTGCCGGCATCTCCGTGTACGAGGTCATTATTTTTGCCACCGTAAATCAAGTCGTTGTCTTGACCACCACTGATGGTATCGTCACCCTCATCCCCGAACAGCGCATCAGCACCATCACCGCCAAAGAGCCAGTCTTGGCCGTTGACATCTTTAGCTCGACTGCGAGTGCTGCCGTACATGGTGTCGTCGCCGCTGTCGCCGACAAGGGTATCAGAGCCGAGTTCGCCCCAAATCAGGTCATTATCTTTGCCACCCCAAACACAATCATTGCCTTTACCGGCTTGCACGGTATCATTACCGTGGCCGCCGCCGATGATGTCGTTGCCACTGTCCCCAAAGATTAAGTCTTGTTCGCCGATATCCCCGATGGACTGGGAACTGCCACTGTCGCCGAGCAGAGTATCGGCTCCTTGGCCGCCGTAGAGGGTATCAGAGCCTAATTGACCGTAGATCAGGTCATTGCCTTTACCTCCGTAAGCGCGATCGTCATCTTTGCCTGCAACCAGCGTATCGTTGTCTTGTTGGCCGTTGAGGAAGTCGTTACCGAAGCCTCCGTACAGCAAATCACGTCCCTGCGAGTCGCTGACCCTTTGGTCGCTGATGCCCCCAAACAAGCTGTCGGAGCCGATGCCACCAAACAACGTATCGGAGCCGAGTTCGCCCCACATCAGGTCATTTTCTTTACCTCCAAGGGCAATATCGTCACCTTTGCCGGTATGGATGGTATCGTCGCCCTCGTTGCCGTTAATGAGGTCTGCACCGTTGCCTCCGAAGATCAAATCGCCATTGTTCTGAGCACTGCGGTCGTTATCGTTGCCGTTGTCTCCCAAAATCGTATCGGCACCTAGATCTCCAAACAGGCTGTCAGAGCCTAAGTCACCGGCAATCCAGTCATTTTGTTTGCCGGCATGGACGATATCGTTGCCATCGCCACCATAGGCAATATCGGTGTCAGTGCCGGCAAAAATCGCATCATTGCCTTCGTCGCCGTGAATTTCATCAGCGCCATCTTCACCTAAAAGCAGATCGTTGCCTTCAAAACCGACAATTTTTTGGTTGCCTTTGGTGTCTACGATGAAGTCATCGCCGTCGGTTCCTTTGGTGGTTTGTCCCTCGGAAAATTGTGAAATAGGCCGGAAAAATCCCACTGCCGGCGGTTGCTGTGGCGGTGCAAAGTTAATTCCGGGTTTTTCAGGAATGGGCTGACACAGACAGTCGGTATCTGGTTCTCCGATCGGATTTGAGATACCGGGCGCGGGCGTTGGTGTGGGTGTAGGTGTGAGTGGGGGAACAGTTCCAACTGGCCTCAAGATAGCAGCAACAGTAGCGCTAGCGGGGCTGACTTTGCCGAGGTTGTCGGTGGCGGTGTAGCTGAAAGTGGCTCCGTTAAAGTCAACTGTGGCTACGAAAAATAGTTGTCCTAGCTGTGCCGGTGTCAAAACTTGACCTGCTGTCACGGGTACGTCGCCGTTGACTGAATCTGATAAGAACAGGACTCCTTGGTTGGCTGGGGGGACGCTGGTGATGGTGTAAGAGACGATCGACCCATCGGGGTCACTTCCTCCCAATCCCAACACCTGCACGATGCCGTTAGTCGGAACCGTGAAGTTAACATTGTTAATCGATGGCGGTTGGTTGGAAGTCGGGGAGATAGCGGCAACTGTAGCAGTGGCGGGACTGGTAGCGCCGCTGTTATCTGTGGCGCTGTAGCTGAAATTGGCACCGGTAAAGCTGCCTGTGGATTGGAAAAATAGTTGTTCTATTTGTTCCGGTGTCAAAACTTGACCTGCTGTCACGGCTACTCCGCCGTTGGCTGGATCTCCTAAAAACAGGATTCCTTGGCCCGCTGGCGGCAGGGTGTTGATCGTGTAAGAGGCGATCGACCCATCGGGGTCACTTCCTCCCAATCCGGGCACCCGCGCGCTGCTGTTGGGGTCTACCGTGAAGTTAGCATTGTTGGTTACTGGCGGTAAGTTCAGGGGATTTGGTGTGGGAGTTGATGCTGTGGAACCGAGAGTAGCGGTAGCCAGGGGACTGGTAGCGCCGTTGTTATCTGTGGCGCTGTAGGTAAAATTGGCACCGGTAAAGTCGCCTGTGGATTGGAAAAATAGTTGTCCTAGCTGTTCCGGTGTCAAGACTTGACCGGGTGTGACTGGTACGCCGCCGTTGGCTGGATCTCCTAAAAACAGGACTCCTTGGGCCGCTGGCGGCAGGGTGTTGATGGTGTAAGAGGCGATCGACCCATCGTCACTTCCTCCCAATCCCGTGACTAACCTGCTGCTGTTGGGCCCGAGGCTGGAGTTGGCATTGTTGGCCAATGGCGGTTGGTTGTCAGTTGGAGTTGGAGTTGGTGTTGGCGTTGGCGCTATCAGTCCAGGCGTCACAGTAGCGGTAGCAGGGGGACTGGTAGCGCCGCTGTTGTCTGTAGCACTGTAGGTGAAATTGGCTCCTGTAAAGCTGCCCGTCGTTTGGAAATATAGTTGCTGCAACTGTTGAGGAGTCAGGACTTGACCGGGTGTCACGGCTACTCCGCCGTTGGCTGGGTCTCCTAAAAACAGGACTGCTTGGTCTGCTCTTGGCAGGGTGTTGATGGTGTAAGAGGCGATCGACCCGTCGGGGTCGCTTCCTCCCAATCCCGTGACTAACCTGCTGCTGTTGGGCCCTAGGCTGGAGTTGGCATTGTTGGCCAATGGTGGTTGGTTGTCAGTTGGAAGTATGGCCGCCACCGTAGCGACTGCGGGACTGGATGCGCCGCTGTTGTCTGTGGCGCTGTAGGTGAAATTGGCTCCTGTAAAGTTGCCTGTGGTTTGCAAAAATAGTTGCTGCAACTGTTCTGGCGTCAGGACTTGACCTGCTGTGACTGGTACACCGCCGTTGGCTGGATCTCCTAAAAACAGGACTGCTTGGTCTGCTCTTGGCAGGGTGTTGATCGTGTAGGATGCGATCGACCCGTCGGGGTCGCTTCCTCCCAATCCGGTGACTAACTGGCTGCTGTTGGGCCCTAGGCTGGAGTTGGCATTGTTGGCCAATGGTGGTTGGTTGTCAGTTGGAAGTATGGCCGCCACCGTAGCGACTGCGGGACTGGATGCGCCGCTGTTGTCTGTGGCGCTGTAGGTGAAATTGGCTCCTGTAAAGTTGCCTGTGGCTTGCAGAAATAGTTGCTGCAACTGTTCTGGCGTCAGGACTTGACCTGCTGTGACTGGTACACCGCCGTTGGCTGGGTCTCCTAAAAACAGGACGGCTTGGTCTGCTGGGGGCAGGGTGTTGATCGTGTAGGATGCGATCGACCCGTCGGGGTCGCTGCCTCCCAATCCTGTGACTAACTGGCTGCTGTTGGGGCCGAGGCTGGAGTTGGCATTGTTAGCCAATGGCGGTTGGTTGTCAGTTGGACTTGGTGTTGGTGTGGGAGTTGTGGGAGTTGGAGTCGGTGTGGGAGTTGTGGGAGTTGGAGTCGGTGTGGGAGTTGTTGGAGTTGGAGTTGGAGTCGGTGTGGGCGCTATCAGTCCAGCCACTGTAGCGGTAGCGGGTGGACTGATAGCACCACTGTTGTCTGTGGCGCTGTAGGTGAAATTGGCTCCTGTAAAGTTGCCTGTCGTGAAGAAAAATAGTTGCTGCAACTGTTCTGGCGTCAGAACTTGACCTGCTGTGACTGGTACGCCGCCGTTGGTTGGATCTCCTAAAAACAGGACTGCTTGGTCTGCTGGGGGCAGCGTGTTGATGGTGTAGGATGCGATCGACCCGTCGGGGTCGGGGTCGCTTCCTCCCAATCCCGTGACTAACCTGCTGCTGTTGGGCCCGAGGCTGGAGTTGGAATTGTTGGCAACTGGCGGTTGGTTGGGAGTTGGAGTTGGTGTCAGAGTGGTTGTGAAAGTAGCTTCGTTGTTGCCCGGAGTGGGGTCAGCCGTGGGTGAGGTACTTCTGGCGGTGTTGGTGACGCTGCCGGATGCAGGTGCGATGAATCTGACTGTGTTGGTGACTGTGACACCGCTGGCTAAGCTGGCAACTGGCGCGAAGCTGACAATACCTGTAACCGGATCGTAGACACCGCCGTTGGAGGGGATTACTCCTGTTAAGTCGGGAATGATGGTGTCGGTAATTGTGATATTTTCGGCTGTGCTTGGGCCGTTGTTGACTGTGGAAATTGTGTAAGTAACTGTTTCACCTGTTGCTGCTGCCGTAGTCCCGGTTTTGGTGGTAACGAGGTCGGCACTAGGTGTCAGAGTTGTGGTGACTATAGATTCGTTGTTGCCCGGAGTCGGGTCAGCCGTGGGTGAGGTACTTCTGGCGGTGTTGGTGACGCTGCCTGATGCTGGTGCGATGAAGCTGACTGTGTTGGTGACGGTGACACCGCTGGCTAAGCTGGCAACTGCCGGAAAGCTGACAATACCTGTATTGGAATCGTAGACACCGCCGTTGACTCCTGTTAAGCCGGGAATGATGGTGTCGGTAATTGTGATATTTTCGGCTGTGCTTGGGCCGTTGTTGACTGTGGAAATTGTGTAAGTAACTGTCCTACCCACAGTTTCGGTAACAGGCCCGATTTTGGTGGTAACAACGTCGGCACTAGGTGTCAGAGTGGTTGTGACTTTAGCCAGCGGATCAGTGCCGTTGTTGTTTTCAGGAAAAGGATCTGGGGTAGCTGAGATATTTCTGGCGGTGTTGCTGACGCTGGCATCTGGGGGTGCGATGAAACTAACTGTGTTGGTAATCGCAGCAGGAGCACCGCTGGCTAAGCTGGCAACAGGTGAGAAGGTGACAATGCCACTAATTGGATCGTAAGTACCGTTGGATAGACTAACTATTGTTAAACCGGGAACAATGCTATCAGTAATTATGACATTTTCGGCTGTGCTCGGGCCGTTGTTGACTGTGGAAATTGTGTAACTGACTGTCCTACCCACTGTTTCTGTAACAGTCCCGATTTTGGTGGTAACAACGTCGGCAAGAGCATCAACAATTGTAGTTGAGACTTGAGAGATGGGTTGGGAACTATTGTTGTTAGCTAGATTTGGGTCGAAAGTGCTGGAGGTGCTATAGGCAGTGTTAGTTAAGGCAGCGCCGCCTGTGGCCGGAACTACTGCGGTGATGGTGCGGACTTCGCTAGCACCGTTAGCCAGAGTCGGAATCGCCGGCCAGATGACCGTCCTCGTTGTGGGATTGTATGTGGCGAGGTCGGAGGCGCCGACGAAACTTAAGCCCTCTGGGAGGGGATCTTGAATCAGGACGCTTTCGGCGGTGTTGGGCCCGTTATTTGTGGAGGTAATCGTATAGGTAATGGTGCTATTGGGTATGGCGAACAGCGGGCCTTTTTTAACAATGGAAACGTCAGCTACGAGTGTAGGCGGATCTATACTTTGGACGATGACATTGTTAACTTCGTGAATGTTTGAATTTCCCCCTGTCGAAGCAGCAAAGCCAAATTTAAAAGTACGTGGCACTGCTCCGTTTATGGCGGCCAAATTTGGTATGTCGAGCAGTGTTTCGCCCGCATCAAATGTGCCACTACCGTCCAAGTCGAAGGCAACTGTAAGACGGTTAGGTGTTGCTGAAGTCGTCGGGAATAGGGTAATTTGGACGCTTCTTTTAGTATTAAGATCGTTGCGATTTGTGGCAGCTATATTATCTATGCCAATGGAAACGCCGGTCAAAGTGTTCGTTAAAAGACTAGAACCTAAAAATTTATAGTTTTCGGTTGGATTTGTGCTTTCGCTGCCTCTAATTGCTACTGAATCTGGTTGTGGTCCCGGACCATCGGTTTTCGCTACAGAATTGGAAAAATTGCCAAACTCGTCTAATCCGACACCTAAATAACCTCCTGAAAGACCAGTTGAAAACAAAGCAGGATTGGGATTAGTATTCTGAGCATAGCCGAGAGAGCCGCCAAAGCCTCCGGCTGCTGTTGGCGTAGCTGTTCCGTCAATGAGGAAAAAACTAATCCCATCTGCACCAAGGAACGGACCCCCCGGAGGAGGGACAGTACCTCTGTTATAGGCAAAGAAATCAAAGGTAACTCTCAGACCTTCAGTGGCCGAGATGGGGTTATTGTAGATTACAAAAGCTGCTTGGTTTAATTGATTTGATGTTAATCTCAAAGTACCTGTTCCGGGTGTATCGCCAGTCCCTAAAGCGGGAATAACGCCGTTGGGATTGGCGGCACCTGCGGTTAAGCCGGGGCTAGGTGTAAGGGTGTTGCCAACTCCATATATCCAAGGCCCGATTGCTGTTGTATTTTTAAATTCTTCAGCCGCTAAGGTAGCGAGGACTGATGTGTAGCCTTCTAGGACTGCTTTTTCAAAGGCTATTTCGGTATTTATTTGTCCTGTGGTAATTTCTAATTCCCAGTCGCCACCTAATGCTGCACTCCCTGTTAGGTTATTGGAAGCGGCAATATTTGCCCCGGTTAATTCGCTGAGTTTGTGTATGAATTGAATGCCGGATTCGCCGGCGGCTACGTTACAGCCGTAAAGGAGAATGCTACCGGATTCGTTAAGGGCTTTTCCCCACTTGTGCAATTGGCTGCTGTACGTTTCTAGATTATCAATATTAAGTTCTGTTGAGCCAATTTCTACTGCTGCTTGTCGGCCGTGAGAAACTATGTGCAGGCTGGTGATGCTGCTGCGCTGAGCCAAAATTTCGGTGATTTGTTTGATTCCATCCCGGGTTCTATCGAGCAGGATTACTTCTGTACCGCTTTGCACTCCCCTGATAAACTCTTGGTAGTTTTCTACTTTTGAATCCACAATCGCTAGATTTTTTCGGCTAGCCGTCTCTGCTTTATAGCTGGCTTGTCTCAAGATTTTAGTTTCCATATTGGTATATTTCCGTGTTGGTGCGGCTGACAAATTTGACAGATTTGGGATGGTTTTCATTTTTGGTTAATTTGGTTGCTAAATCTAAGCTACCCCTTTTCATAGATGACGATAAACTTTCAACTATAAAGTTTTGACCATTATTTTTTTATGATATAGAATAGTTGCCTATATTTGTTATTTGTGATGTTAGTCAATCATTAGACAGGATTTACTGCGATCGCCCTTGGATGTCCTGATGCGGCAGATGGCTGCAAATTCTAACATGAATAAGGGTAACAGCCTTTGTGTTAGCCAAGATGCTCTATTTTTGGGAAAAATGATCTCAGGTCTAACGTTAGTTATATGGTAAATTACTTACGGATTCATCAGCACAAGGGGTCTGACCCCTCAGAAGAGTTTTCTGAGTCGGGTGACATGGAGACTGGCTCAGAAAACTTGAACCGTAAATATACTGAAAATATTAATTTCCTAAAAATTGGCAGATTTTGACTTTGAGGTGCGATCGCTGTTGAAAGTTGACAGTACCGCATTTCTAGAGATTTATACTTATACTAATTTGTCGTGCAGTAAACTCACAGCCATGTAATAATACCCACTTAACGCTACAAAAGTTAATAAAAAAAATTGACAAATTATATATGTTAATACCAGGATTTTGGTGACAAAAAAGAACGATCGCCCTTGAATTCAAAAAGAACGATCGCCCTTTACACCCTCTTTATATCTAAATCATCAAACTGCGTCGATCGCACCCCCAAACGCCGCATGCTAAGCGTCAATATCGAGTTCGCGCACTAAAAAAGCCCATTCATCAGCCAATTCTTCAATCACTTTAGCGGTAGGTTTGCCACCCCCGTGTCCCGCTTTAGTTTCAATGCGAATTAACACTGGTTTTTCTCCCGCGTGGGTTTCTTGCAAAGCAGAAGCAAACTTGAAACTGTGGGCAGGAACTACTCGATCGTCGTGATCGGCAGTTGTAATCATTGTCGCCGGATAAGCCGTTCCCGGTTTGAGGTTGTGCAGGGGAGAATAGCCGTAAATTGTCGGAAATTCCTCGGCATTATCGGGAGAACCGTATTCAGAAGTCCAGGCCCAACCAATGGTAAACTTGTGGAAGCGCAGCATATCCATAACCCCGACTGCGGGCAATGCCGCGCCGAACAATTCCGGCCGCTGAGTCATGCAAGCCCCTACTAATAAACCGCCGTTGCTACCGCCTGCGATCGCCAATTTAGCCGGTTTGGTGTACTTGTTTTCGATCAACCATTCAGCGCCAGCTATAAAGTCGTCAAACACGTTTTGCTTGTTGAACTTTGTGCCTGCTTGATGCCATTCTTCGCCGTACTCGCCGCCGCCCCGCAAACAGGCGATCGCATAAACTCCGCCCAGATCCAGCCACACCACATTGCTAATCGAAAAACTTGGAGTTAGCGACACGCCAAAACCGCCGTATCCGTAAAGATAAGTGGGATTATTGCCATCTAATTGCAAGCCTTTTTTGTGGGTGATGAACATCGGTACTTGCGTGCCGTCTTTGCTGGGATAAAATACTTGCTTTGTCTCGTAATCTTCGGGGTTAAAATCTACATTCGGCTGGCGGTAAATTGTGCTTTCGCCTGTCACCATGTTGTAGCGGTAAATAGTGTTTGGTGTAGTGAAACTCGTGTAAGCATAAAAAGTTTCGGTATCGTGCCGCTTGCCGTCAAATCCTCCCGCCGAACCGATTCCCGGCAAAGCTATTTCTCGCGCGAAACAGCCGTCTAAGTTGAAGATTTTAATTTGGGTGTAGGCGTCTTTCAGATAAGAAGCCACAAATTGATTGTTGAGGATGCCAATACCTTGGAGGGTTTCGGCTGCTTCGGGGATAATTTCTGTAAATTTCCCTTGACTTTCATCGCCAGCGAGGGATAAAGGAGGGGGGTTGTTGGTGTCGATCGCAATTACCCGGCCGCAGGGTGCATTTAAGTCAGTTTGAAACCAGAAAATAGGGCCATCATTGTCGATAAAACTGTACTCTGCCTCGAATTCGTTAATCAGTTCTACAACAGGCGATTCAGGGGCAGTTAAGTCTTTATAGAAAATCAGGTTTTTTGTTTCAGTTCCCTGCCAAACTGATACAATTAGATATTTGCCGTCTTCAGTGACGCCGCCGCTAAATCCCCATTCTTTTTGGTCGGGGCGATCGTAGATTAATACATCTTCAGATTGGGGCGTGCCGATTTGGTGGTAAAACAGTTTTTGGTAATAGTTAACGTCTTCGTGCTTGCTTTTTTCGTTGGGTTCGTCGTAGCGACTGTAAAAAAAGCCTTTACCGTCGTGAGTCCAAGATGCGCCTGAGAATTTCACCCACTTTAAATGATCGGATAAATCTGCACCTGTTTCGATATCGCGGACTTTCCATTCTTGCCAGTCGGAGCCGGAGGTTGACAAACCGTAAGCCATATGTTTACCGTCTTGGCTGATAGCTACGCCGCCCAAAGCAACGGTTCCGTCTTCTGAGAGAGTGTTGGGGTCAATTAATACTTTGGGTTCGCCCTCAAGGGATGTTAAAGTATAAAGTACGGATTGGTTTTGCAGACCGTCATTCTTGTAGTAGAAATAGCGATCGCCTTCTTTGAAAGGTATCCCGTATTTCTCGTAATCCCAAAGTTGAGTCAGGCGCTGTTTGATTTTTTCCCGCGCCGGAATTTCGTTGAGGTAGGCAAAAGTGACTGCATTTTGGGCTTCCACCCAAGCTTGGGTTTCCTCAGAGTCGGGATTTTCCAGCCACCTGTAGGGGTCAGGTACTTTGACGCCGTGGTAGTCGTCTGTTTGGTCGATTTTGCGGGTTGTGGGGTAGCTTAAAGGTCGATCGAATTGGGTCATGATTTTTTACTACTCTCGGTAACTTTGTCCAGTTTACCCTTTCGCGGGAGTGACAGGGGAGAGTCGCTCAATTGGGGATTTGAGATTTTATCCTAAATCTGGGTTAAATAAGTAACCCCACCTCAAAAAACAGAAGACTTAGATACCTGAATCATTTAAAATATTGGGTGTAGAGCAATCCTAAATCATTTGTGAATTTCTTATTCCCTCCCCTTACCCGCGGGGAGGGTTGGGGTGGGGTAAAAAATTTACGACTCCTGCAAGGATTGCTATATAGCATAAAAGCGATCGCCAATAAATACTATTTTAAAATGAGATATAATTAATTTGGTTTTTTTCGGAATAAAGTGCTTCCCAAGAATGACTAAATTTCCCCATGACCAGTTTGCCAAAGAATACCTAAGAGAGTTATTGTCACCTCTAGGAGAAGTAGAAACAAGTAAAGATGTTTCTGCTCAAGTGCGAGAAATTGATATCTGGTTTAAACCCACTTCTGTATCGCCTGAATACGTAGATAATTTAGGTTTATTGGGTCAAATTACTGCGACTGTGGCTGCGATCGAACCATTTCGCAATGCCGTCAATACAGAAGATATCTTCAGTTGTGTTGTCAAACTTTTAAATACTAGGGCCGAATTACTGCGCCGAGCTAATCGAGAAGAGCAACGTTTAGAATCCCAGCAATTACCCCGGTTGTGGATTCTGACTCCCACTGCTTCGGAGGCTTTGTTAAGCAGTTTTAATTTTATGGTTCCAGAAGAGTCAGAAGGTTGGGGGAGGGGGGTTTATTTTCTATCGGAAGTTTGGCGAGTAGGATTGATAGCTATTCACCAGCTACCGAATGTTCCAGAAACGATGTGGTTGCGGATTTTAGGTAAGGGTAAGGTACAGCAAGGGGCGATCGCGGAATTAACAAAATTGCCTGTTGATAGTCCCTTACGAGCTAGTACGCTAGAATTATTGTACAACCTGCAAGCGAATCTGCAAGTAAATTTAGCAGCTAGTGCCCCAGGAAATCAGGAAGATAAGGAGTTAGTTATGGCGCTCGTACCTCTGTTACAACAAAAAATAGATGAGGCCACACAACAAGGAAGAGAAGAAGGAAGAGAAGAAGGAAGAGAAGAAGGACAGCGGTTGATTTTGCAGAACTTTCTGCAAGTCAGATTTGGGGAGTTAGACCCTCAGACGATTGCCTTTTTTTCCTCTGTTTCGGCTTTACCTGTTGGTGAATTCACTATGTTGTTAGTGCAATTATCATTGCCAATCGCCCAAGCAGATAGACAGCAAGTACAAACTTTAATCGCCGAAAATGTCTTGAGAAAGCGCTTTGGTCAATTAGAAGTAAACACCGTCAATCTCATCCCAAATTTGCTCGCCTTGTCTGCCGAAAATTTATCGCTATTGCTGTCACAACTGCCGGATTTGTCAATAGAAGAACTAATTGCTAGATTAGAAAATTCTTCTCTTTGACTAAAAAAAGAGCGATTAAGCTTGATCAAGTTCTTGTGGAAAGTAGGGGTTGGGCGTCCCGCCCGCCAAAAAACACAATTTAGATGCGGGACAACTTAATAACTAATCCAACTCCCTCCTTCCTTCCAAAGCACGAGCCAATGTTACTTCATCGGCATATTCCAAATCTCCCCCCATCGGCAAACCAAAAGCTATGCGAGTCACTAGAGTAAAAGGTTTTAATAAGTGACCGATATAAAGAGTAGTAGTTTCGCCTTCCACGCTGGGACTAATAGCAATAATTACTTCCTTAATCTTTTGCTGGCTGACACGCCGGACTAATGGTTGAATGTTCAATTGTTCCGGGCCAATTCCATCCATCGGCGAGATAACGCCGCCAACAACGTGATATTTACCCATGTATTCCCGCGTTTTTTCTAAAGCGATTACGTCGCGGGATTCTGACACTACACAAATGGTATGACTATCGCGGTTGGTATTGCGGCAAATTTCGCAAACAGGGTCAGCAGATAAGTGAAAGCATACTTGACAGAAACCTACTTGCTGTTTGGCATCAATCAAAGATTTAGCTAGGGCTTGCACTTCTTCTTCCGGTCGCTTCAAAATATGTAAAGCTAAACGCTGGGCTGTTTTTGGGCCGACTCCGGGCAAGCGCTGCAATTGTTCGATTAAACGAGCTAAAGGTCGAGTGTACATGAAGGTTAAAAATTAAAACACGGTAATGACTAATGACTAATCATCCTCCACTAACTTTAGCTTTATAGCCGAGTTTTGTGAGAATTTCGAGAAGTTGTTGAGCTCGATCGCCCTGAAGTTCGATTTCATTTTCCTTGACAGCCCCTCCTGCACCGCATTGAGCTTTAAGCTGCTTTGCCAAAGCTGCCAAAGTTTCAGGTTTTCCCTGAAACCCGGTGATGACAGTGACAGTTTTGCCGCCGCGGCCTTTCCGAGACGCTTGCACTCTCAAATTTTGTTGAGCAGGCGGGACTTCGGCAACTCCTCTTACGAGGGCGGCCGAATTGTCAACATTGCCAAACTCGGAGTAAACAACTCGTTTGCCGTCAGTTGTCTTGATATCAGAATCTTTGCGTTTTTGTGCTGCCATATGTTACAATGCCTGAACTTTTTTTAGGGGTATTTCTAGTTTTAGCGAATTGGGGTATGGTTGCGATCGCTCGTTTGCGATCCCATCTTCTACCTATTGTATTAACCCGTCAAGGATTCAAAGAATTATAATGAAATTTGTTCGATCGCCTCCAGTCCACAACCAATTTGGTACGATCGACACCAAGCCTCTAGCTTACCCGTGAATCTAAAAAATCTAAAATCTAAAATCTAAAATCAAATGACTGTCACCCCCCTGCATCTCACTACCGAAACCAGCGCCCAACGCCCCGACTCCCTCGGCCGATTCGGCAAATTCGGCGGCAAATACGTCCCCGAAACCCTGATGCCCGCTTTATTTGAACTTGAAGCCGCTTTCCACAAATACAGCAGCGAACCCGAATTTCAACAGCAACTCCAAGGATTGCTCAAGGATTATGTCGGCCGCCCCAGCCCTTTGTATTTTGCCGAACGCCTCACAGAGCATTATGCTAAAGCAGACGGAACTGGCCCGCAAATTTATCTCAAACGCGAAGATTTAAACCACACCGGAGCTCACAAAATTAACAACGCTTTAGCTCAAGCATTGTTAGCAAAACGCATGGGGAAACAGCGGGTAATTGCTGAAACTGGTGCCGGTCAACACGGTGTTGCTACTGCTACAGTTTGCGCTCGTTTCGGTTTGGAATGCGTTGTCTACATGGGCGTTCAGGACATGGAAAGACAGGCTTTAAATGTGTTTAGAATGCGGCTGATGGGAGCCGAAGTGCGGCCTGTGGCGGCGGGTACGGGAACGCTGAAAGATGCGACTTCCGAAGCGATTCGCGATTGGGTGACAAATGTTGAAACTACTCATTATATTCTCGGTTCCGTAGCTGGCCCCCATCCCTACCCGATGATGGTGCGCGATTTCCATGCGATAATCGGTCAAGAAACCCGTGCTCAGTGTCAGGAGAAGTGGGCTGGTTTGCCGGATATTTTATTAGCTTGCGTCGGCGGCGGTTCTAATGCAATGGGTCTTTTTCACGAGTTTGTCGGGGAAGAAACTGTCAGATTGATTGGTGTTGAAGCGGCGGGCGAAGGTGTGGATACGGATAAGCACGCTGCTACTTTGACTAAGGGAAGTGTGGGAGTTCTGCACGGGGCGATGAGTTATTTGCTGCAAGATAATGAAGGTCAAGTAATCGAGCCACATTCGATTAGTGCTGGTTTGGATTATCCGGGTGTGGGGCCGGAACACAGTTATTTGAAGGATGCGGGACGGGCTGAATATTACAGCGTCACTGATCAGCAAGCTTTGGATGCTTTTCAGCAACTTTCGCAGTTGGAGGGGATTATTCCGGCTTTGGAAACTGCTCACGCGATCGCCTATTTGGAGACTCTGTGCCCGCAACTAACAGGCAATCCGCGCATTGTGCTTAACTGTTCGGGGCGCGGCGACAAAGATGTGAACACTGTGGTGAAGGTTCTGAATATCTAGTGGGCGGAATTTGGGGCGATCGCTCTGTAGGAATTGGTAACAATTAACTTTATTTCTGGTTTGATTTCATGTCCAAAGGTTTGATTTCGATTTGCTTGGGATTGTTGACAATCCTGCCTAAGTGTGACACATCCATTCCTGCGCGATCGCTGCCACAAACTCCCATGAATACTAATGTTGCTTCGAGTGCTATTACTGACTTAGAAACAGCGGTTAACCAACAGATCAATCAATACCGAGCATCTAAAAAGTTGCCACCGCTGAGTATCGATCCGCGAATCAGTCAGATAGCAAGAATTCACAGCGAAAATATGGCTAAGGGTAAAGTAAGTTTCAGCCACGATGGATTTGAAGGGCGGGCTAAGGCAATTACTATTCCTTATAAAAGTGTAGCTGAAAATCTTGCTTATAATTTTGGCTACAGCGACCCGGTACGCAATGCTGTTGAAGGTTGGATTAAAAGTGACGGCCACCGCAAAAATATGGAGGGTCAGTTTAATGTGACCGGTATTGGGGTTGCAAAAAATGCCAAAGGCGAGTATTATTTTACTCAGCTTTTTGTTCGCAGTCGGTAAGCTGAAGGAAGAAGGAAGAAGGCAGTTCGGCAACGGATTCGCTCCACGGATGTAACGGATGTAACGGATGTAACGGATGTAACGGATGTCAGGAAGAAGAAAGAAGGAAGAAGGAAGAAGGCAGTCAACAGTCAACAGTCAACAGTCAACAGTTACCAATAATGGAATTTGCAGATTTTCAAGTGTACGATCGTGATATTTCCGATGCTCTGTTATCTTATTATTTGACTGCGGAGGCGATCGCGGTTGATACAGAAACAATGGGTTTGCTACCGTGGCGCGATCGGTTGTGTTTGGTGCAGTTGTGCGATCCTGAAGGTAAAGTGGCGGTGGTGCGGATTGCGAAAGGCCAGACAGCAGCACCGAATTTAAAGAAGTTAATGGAAGCCGAAAATATTGAGAAAGTATTTCATTTTGCGCGCTTTGATATGGCAACAATGCGTTACAATTTAAGTATTGACATTGCACCAGTTTTCTGCACCAAGCTAGCTAGTAAACTTGCTAGAACTTATACCAACAAACACGGATTGAAAGAATTAATTCTAGAACTCGAAAAGGTAGAATTAAATAAAACATCTCAAAGTTCCGACTGGGGAAATGCGACTAATCTTTCTGACGATCAACTAAATTATGCTGCTAACGATGTCCGTTATTTGCTGAGCGCTAAACAAAAGTTGACTGCTATGTTGCAGCGAGAAGAACGGTGGGAAATTGCACAGCAATGTTTTCAGTGTTTGCCCGTTTTTGTGAGTTTGGATTTATTGCAGTACAAGGATGTTTTCGATCACGCTTGAGAGTCGTGCAGTTAAAAACCTCTCGCTCGGAGTAGGCGATTGATATAATTCATCTGTGTTAATCTGTGTTGATCGGCCTGTATCTGCGGTTAAAAAAAGAGAATTTCAGCAAGCGCAGATGACAATGGATTCACGCAGATTCACGCAGAGGTTGAGAATAGAGATCTGAATAATTCCGATGCTAACAGATTGGATATTGAATCGCTACTGCACAAACTTTCGTCTCCGCGGACTAATAAATAAAGGAGAAATATAGGCAGAAACCGGGTTTGTGAGGTCAGCAAGTCCGATCGCGAAAACAGTCATCTATTGCTAATTAGGACTGCTCGGAATTGTGTTCGTGCAGCAAAGCTTCAATTTGGTCGTCAACATTTCTAATCACCTGTTCCAAAGCGGGCAACCCCTCTAAAGGCACAGGAGAAAGCCGAGTTCGATCGCGAATTTGATTCACTTTCCGCTGCAATTCTTCGGCCAGCCGCAGTGCGTCCCGACTCAAATTAGACAACTGCTGCTGCTGGTAAAACCTCAAAGCTGCCCCCCGCAAAACTTGCAGGGTGGCTTCTTCCTTGCCACCCACCGTCATTACCCGCAAGCGCAACAGCAAATGAGTGTTTTGGTATATGCGCTCAACTTCGACTTGTTTGGGCTGTTCCACCGGGCCAGCAGGCATATCTGTCAGCCGCTTCAACTCGTCGATGACCTCTTGGAAAAGGACGATATCGATACCTTCGAGCATCGATTTCAAAACGCCATCTTGACTCCAAAGAATCCGGCCTTGGGACTGGTGCCGCTCAAAAAACAAGCGCCCGATACCCTCTCGCAGCACTCTACCGAGCAATTCTTGCAGCAGTTGGGGCGCGGGCAAAGTTGCCAAAACTTCCACTCGGCTTGACAAGTGCAAGGCCTCGACATTCAAAACCGATAGCTGTGTCGGTGTCGGGGGAACCTCAGCGCTAGCAGGTTTAAACCGCTCACGAGGGGGCATCGAGGGTTCGGGCCCAGACAGCAGCGTTTCTGCTTTGGGGCCTGAAGTTGCTAGTGCGGGGTTTTTGGGCGTTGGGGCTGCGGCGGTTTCTGTCTGGCTGGGTTCTCGGAGCTGGCTCCCGTGCAGCAAGTAAGCTGAGAGCATCGAGCGCTGAGTGTCCGAGGCAATTGGCTCTGTTGTGACTGAGCAATTCATGTAAGCTAAAATCCGCTGCACGTAGTCCAAGGCGGAGTCATCTTGGGCATCGACTACGCCCAATTTAAACAGATTACCTTCTAGAGATAAAGGCAAAACTTGATAGTAAAGGCAAGCTTCAAAGGGGACAACTGTATCGATTAGGTGAAATATTCGATCGGAGTCCATTGTAGCTGCCGAGTCTGTTGAAGATGTATGTACCATTAGCTGCTTTGTAGTTGGAAGCGCGATCGAGCGCGACGCACCAACCTGATGCGATAAAATTAAACGCTGCAACTTCCCTGACGGAGGAATTGGCATAACAACCGGAAGCTTTTATTAAAGAAAAATCCTTAGTCCCAGAATTTTCTCCGTTCTGTATTGCAGCCTCAAATTCTACCAAAAGATTGAGAACTCGATGATGACTAGCGCAGTCTAGACCCACTATCATCGATCGCCCGAGATTGATGCCCGTGGCTGGCAACAATAGAATTATGTCTTTAATGCACAAGTATTAGAGATGCACCACAACCGATGATTTACGGGCAACCGCTGAATTTAGGATTGGTTAAAAAATCCTGAAAAGTCGATCGTGCTGCTAGTATCTTACCTCAGAGAGTTGACTGTGATCGTCTCGGAGCGCGATCGTCACGGCAGCGCTACGATATGCCGATCGATCTAACCTGATTTGATACAAGGGGCATCGCGCGGTTTTCCACGGGGAAACTCGCAGTAATCTGTGGCTGTGAGGGAATTGATTTGTAGCGCGGATTCTGAAAAATGCTACCGCCAATTAACAATTAGCAATTGCCCGCCACCCATTACCAATCTACTCGTTGCGGAGGGATTGAGCTGCTAAATAGAGTTTGCTCCACTCGCCGATGACTTGATTGGTTTTCAGCTTTAATTCTGATGCGATCGTCTCTACACTTTTCCCTGCTTTCAGCGATTCTACCAACTGCCGCTGCACCGGCGTGAGGTTTTGTAAATATTGCTGCCACTGGGCGGGAGTCAAGCCCAAACTGTGTTCTTGGAGCGAAGTTTCCAGCCAGTTGGCGACTAATTCCGGTGCTTGTTTGACCGCAAAAACCCGAATCGCGTGGTAACTGACTTTTTCTCGCAAGCGGTAAATTTGCTTGATCGGAACCTTCAACTCCTCGGCAATTGCCTCTTGGGAACGACCTTGCAGGTAAAGCTGCAGCCACCGGGAAGCCAGCGGATCGACTTCAGCGGCCAAGTAATTCTCAAATTCTTGTTGGACAATCTGCCGCTGAGTTTGCTGCTCTTCCCAAGCTTGATTTTCTCGATACTCGGACATTGCCTGTTCATCTAGCAGGCTGAGCGGTTCGTCTGTATCGTCGGGTAGAACCTGTTCCGACACCAGCCGCACCCAGTCTCCAGCAGGCACTTGCGTCAACCCGCCCCGCTGGGCACGCCGCAGGTAGTTGACAAAACGGTACACCAGCAGCGGCTGGTTGCGGATCGGCCGCAAGCAGTATTCTTCTGTGCTCGCTAGCAGCAAAGCATTTCGCAGGCGTCTGTCTGAGGTGCATTCGGCAATCCAGGCGACTTGCTGCTGCAGGTAGCGATCGGAATTGAGCATTTCCTGAATCACTTCTTGCAGTACCTCCACCGCACTCCGCTGTCTGTCGCGACTCAGGGAAACCCACGCTTGGATTTTTTGCCGGAGCACAACTAAACCGCCGAGCCGCCCGATCAAGTTGCGGTAAGCTTTTTCTGGCGGTACTCCCAGATACCTCGAAAGCAAAATTCGATATAAAAAGTCGATCGCCCCAGAGGCAACAGACAATTGAGTTGGGCTAAGAGTGTCAAATCTTTCGGGCTTGTCTCCCAACAGCCACCGGACAACACTCTCGCGAGTGCTAGAATTTTCGTCCGGGCAATCTTTTTCCAGTCGAGACTTCCAATCTTGTCCTAGTCTTTCCGCCAAGGTCATGGGCTGTCGAGAATATTGTCTTTCACCCCCGATTTTACGTGGTATCCTGGATTTTTGAGTATTTTTCAGATATACGATCCTCTTCTGCAAGCTTCGCCAACGCGCGATCGGATAAATTACCTTAAATTACCCTAAACAAAATTCCATTACGGTGCGATATGCCTAACTTTTTATTAGAACTCGGTACAGAAGAATTGCCCGCATCTTTTGTCGTAGGCAGCGCCCAGCAGTGGCAGCGACTTGTACCTGCAACGCTGGCAGAAGAATCCTTGACAAATGACTCTATTAATGTATACGCTACTCCAAGGCGTTTGGCCGTTCTGGTGAAAGGGCTGCCAGTTCAGCAATTAGATAGAGAAGAAGAGGTAAAAGGGCCACCCGCGAGTTCGGCTTTTAAAGATGGCAAACCGACGAAAGCAGCCGAAGGTTTTGCGAAAAAGCAGGGCGTCGAAATTGATGCTTTGGAAGTTCGCGCTACCGATAAAGGCGATTTTGTGTTTGTGCTCAAAAAGATTCCGGGGCGGATGAGTGCGGATATTTTGACAGAACTTGTGCCGCAGTGGATTAATAAGTTAGAAGGCAAAAGATTTATGCGGTGGGCCGACGGAGATTTGAAGTTTCCGCGCCCGATTCGATCGCTCGTGGCACTGTTAGATGATACTGTACTGCCAATTACATTAGTGAGTGGTTCGGATACGGTCAAGAGCGATCGAATTTCCCAAGGACACCGGGTGTTATACACCCCCCCTACACCCCTTGGCAAGGGGGGGACGGGGGGGGTCTCGATTCCGCAAGCCGAGGATTATGTCGATTGTCTGCGGGCTGCTTGCGTGGAGGTCGATCGAACCCAGCGCAAAAATCAAATTAAAGCACAAGTAGAAGCCGCAGCGACAAAACAAGGCGGTTACGCCGACATTACCGAAGATTTGTTAGAAGAAGTCACCGACTTAGTAGAATGGCCTAACGCAGTTGTCGGCAAATTTGACGAGGAATTTTTGATATTGCCGCCGGAAGTAATCACCACAATTATTGTTACAAACCAGCGGTATTTTCCCATCCTCAAAAGCCCCGATTATCCAGAACTTCTGCCCTATTTTATTACAATTTCCAACGGCGACCCGGCTAAAGCGGCGATTATTGCCGCCGGTAACGAGCGAGTAGTGCGGGCGAGATTGGCAGACGGTCAGTTTTTCTACAAAGCAGACTTGGTAAAGCCTCTAGAGGATTATTTGCCCAAGTTGGCAACAGTTACTTTCCAGGAAGATTTGGGGACAGTACGCGCCAAAGTCGATCGGCTGTGCAAAATTGCCAGCCTCATCACCAACCAACTGCAAATAACAGCCGCAGAAAAAGCTTACATAGAAAGAGCCGCCTTACTTTGCAAAGCCGATCTTGTTACCCAAATGGTTTACGAACTTCCCGAAATGCAAGGAATCATGGGGCAGAAATACGCCTTAGCAAGTGGCGAAGCAGAAACCGTAGCCACAGCGATTTTCGAGCATTATTTGCCTAGAGGCGCGGGGGACAAATTACCGCAAACTCTCACAGGTCAAATTGTCGCAATAGCCGACAAATTAGATACATTAGTCAGCATCTTCGGCTTGGGAATGTTGCCGACAGGTTCCTCCGATCCTTTCGCTTTGCGCCGCGCAGCCAATGCGATCGCTAACATTATTTGGGCGGCTCAGTTGCCAATCAACTTGCACCAGTTACTCGCAGAAGTTGTTGCAGAATTTACGGCAGCCCGCCCGCAAACCTCGGCGGAGTTGCTGGATCAGTTATACGAGTTTTTCTTGCAAAGAATTCGGACTTTGTTGCAAGAAGAAAAAAACGTAGATTACGATTTGGTGAATGCAGTTTTGGGAGAAAACGACCCAGAATATACTGAACGAGCATTAAGAGATTTGTTAGACGCACTCGAAAGAGCGCTTTTCTTACAACAAATCCGCAATAACCAGACTTTGGATTTAATTTACGAAACAGTCAACCGTTCAACTCGTTTGGCGGCTCAAGGTGATTTGGATAAAGTTGAATTGGAACCAAAAACGGCGGTGAAACCAGAGTTATTTCAAAAGTCGTCTGAACAAGCTTTCTATGATGCAGTCGTGCAGTTAGTGCCGCAAACGCTGCTATCCAAACAAACTCGGAATTACCAGCAGTTGGTAGATAGTTTGACTGAAATTGCTCCGGCTGTGAGCAGCTTTTTTGACGGCCCTGAAAGTGTTTTAGTGATGGATTCTGACCCGGAAATTAAGCGCAATCGCTTGAATTTACTGGGTTTGTTGCGGAATCACGCGCGGGTGTTGGCTGACTTTGGGGCGATCGTGAAAAGTTAAACGAAGATAAGACGGCGGTTGAAACCGCGCCTACAAAAACGAAGTCCGCCTCCGCGGACTGAAGAAAATAACGTAAACGTTCTTCAACCCGCGGAGGCGGGTTTTGTTTGTATAGACGCGGTTTCAACCGCCCGGTCTTCTCTCTTAAAAAATAAGCAAAATGGCCAATAGCCAACAACCAATTCAAGGTTAAAATATAAACTTATAAAACCAGGGAAATTCGCTCCATCACACACACAACTTATGCCGATCGCTCACATCATTGGACTAGGAAAATCCGGGAATGCCGCCGCCCGACTGCTCAAACGCGAAGGATGGGAAGTAACGCTGAGCGATCGCTCATCTTCTCCAAATTTGCTCGAACAGCAACAGCAACTCGCTAACGAAGGCATTACAGTTGAATTAGGTAAATCTTTTGAACCTGACAAATCCATAGAATTAGTAGTAGTAAGTCCGGGCGTTCCCTGGGACAGTCCAGCATTAGCGCGCGCCAGAGAGTTAGGCATTGAAACAATAGGAGAAATGGCGCTCGCGTGGCGTTACCTCAAATCTCCTTGGGTGGGAATTACTGGCACTAACGGCAAAACTACGACTACTGCTTTAATTGCTGCGATTTTTGCAGAAGCAGGACTTTACGCTCCCGCTTGCGGCAATATTGGCTATGCTGCTTGCGAATTAGCTTTAGCTGAGAAACCCCCGGATTGGGTAATCGCAGAAATCAGCAGTTATCAGATAGAATCATCGCCGTTTGTGGCGCCGCGCATCGGAGTTTTGACAACTTTGACGCCGGATCATCTCAGCCGCCACAAAACTTTAGAAAATTATTACAACATTAAAGCGCATTTGCTGAAAAAGTCGGAATTGCAAGTAATTAACGGCGATGATCCTTGTTTGCGGCAGCAAGGAGTTGACGTTTGGCCGGATGCGTGTTGGACGAGTGTTAAAGGTGAAAAGGAATTGTTGGGAAAGCGTGCTTTTGGAGCCTACATCGCAGACGGTTGGGTAATAGCTCAAGGCGAGAAAATTCTGCCGGCTTCGTCTTTGCGGATGGTGGGAGAACACAATTTGCAGAATTTGTTAATGGCGGTGGCGGCGGCTAATTTGGCGGGGATAGATAAAAGTGCGATCGCCCGGGCGATCGCTAAATTCCCCGGAGTTTCGCACCGCCTCGAACACATCTGCACTTGGGAAGGCATAGATTTCATCAACGACAGCAAAGCTACTAATTATGACGCCGCCCAAGTTGGGTTGGCTTCTGTGAGCGCACCGGCGATTTTAATTGCGGGTGGCGACGCCAAAGAAGGGGACGATCGCGCTTGGATTGATACAATCAAGGCTAAAGCTGCTGGGGTGCTGTTAATTGGGGATGCAGCAGGTATTTTTGCCGATCGGCTCGAACAAGCAAATTACAACGCTTGGGAAATAGTCGAAACAATGGAACGAGCAATCCCGCGAGCAGCAGAATTAGGCAAACAGAACAACGCTAAAGTAGTGCTGCTTTCCCCAGCCTGTGCTAGCTTCGATCAATACCAAAACTTCGAGCAACGGGGCGATCATTTCCGCCAACTATGCCTCGAATCGCTTGCCAAAAAGTAGGGCTAGATATAGATTGTACGCGATATCGGTAGGGACACGGCTCGGAGCCGTGTCCCTACCGATATCGGCGACTTTATAAATTTGCAAGTCCTCAAACGGTCTTCCAAATATCCTTAATTCTAGCCTGCTGTTCCCATTCTAGCTCACAAAAAACTAGGATCATTTCCTCATGAGTGTAATCAATAATTATGGCAGCCAATTGAGCGGCAGTTTCCGCTTCCAGCATGGCTAGTTTCAATTTGGTCATTCCTTCTTTATCCATCAACACTAAAACTTGGATTTTTACCTCACTTTTATTTTAATTTTGCCTGCAACTATCTGTTAATTTTGCCTTGAAATCAGCAATCTTAGTAGCATTTAGTGTGTCAAAATTGTGCGAGGATGTTTTAAATTCTTCGCTACAAAGCTGAGAGCGCAATTTTTCATCAATCTCCAGAATCCGGTCTTCGGAAGCGACATTTTTTTGCAACAAAATTGCGATTTCTCTTTCCAGTTGGCGATAGCCTTGCTGAAAGAAATCTTGAGAGTTAGAACGAAACAAACCGCTATTGACTTGCTGAATGTGGCTAGGTGTCAGCGATTGAGCCGAGACAGCAGCCGGAAATCCCAAAGATGCTGCTAGCCACCAGCTAGAAATTATCTGTTTGAGAATGCTGTTCATCACTGTCGGGAGGAGTTATTACCTCAGTTGGTTTCTCGTTTTCTGACTCGCTTGCTAATTCATCTTCTAGTTCAAGTTTTTCTTGCCACTCGACAAGCTGCTGAAAAAGTTTCGGGTTAATTTCAAATACGGGTTTGTTGGTTTCTGACATATTGACTCCTAACATTTATTACATTTAACTGCTTCCCGGGCAGAGCCGGGAAACGAGTAGAGAAACAATTATGTCGATCGCAAGCTACGATCAAACCTTCAGCAGCGACATAATTATGCCAGTTAAGGAACCACCAAGCAAAGCTAAAGTAGCTAAGGTACTAATGCCAAATCCTGCCGCTCTTTTTTCAGCAGCTTGATAGTAACCCCAAGCAAACAAAATGCGTCCAATTATCCAAACTGCGCCGATACCAGCGCCCCAAATTGGGCTGATAAATTGCGAGAATAGCCACAGCGAGGGCAAAAATAGAATCATTTGCTCTAAGGTATTTTGCTGAACTCGCACCACTCGCTCAAAGTCTGGGTTTCCTGTCATCTGGGGGGGAGAAACTTTGTATTTGAATCTAGCTCTGCCGACGTTGATGGTAACAACGAAGTAGAGAATTAATGCTGAAACAGTAATTAGGCTAGGCCAAAGTGTAGCGTTTGCTTCTGCGAGCATGATTCGGTATTATTGGGGTGGAGTATATATCTTGATTATAAATCAATTATTGCCGATCGCGTCATTCATCGCCATCTTGTCATTCAAGGCAGGGGATTTGATTCAACTGCTGGGTATTAGTGGCGCGACAATTCCTTTTGGGCTCCACGACATCCTCGAAAACTTGCTGGCTGGGATTTTGATTCTTTTGATCGCACCTGGATACGGATACAAACCCGCGACTCCTCTCGTGAGCCGGCCCAAATTTTAGACCCTTCGACAAGCTCAGGGCAACGCCCTTGTTCAAGCTCCCAGATTCATCTGTGGAGTAAATCTAAAATCTAAAATCTAGAATCTAAAATCTAGAATCTAGAATCTAAAATCTAAAATCTAAAATCTAAAATCGACTCGCCGCACCTGCATACGAATACAAGCCCCCGACTTAAGGAGATTATTTTGCTCAACAATATTCGAGACCGTCTTAAATATTTCACCAGGAGCAGGATTCCTCGAGAGCATTTAAAGCAAATACGAGTTGACTTGTTGGAAGAATCAACCCTAGATATTAACTATCTTGTCTTAATTCTCGGCTCCTGTATAATTGCCACCTTTGGACTGCTTGCCAACAGTGCAGCCGTAATTATCGGTGCAATGATCATTGCGCCTCTGATGTTGCCAATCCGAGGGTTAGCATTTGGAGCGGTAGAAGGTAACGTTCTCATCTTCCGCAAAGGTTTAATTGCATTAGCAGTCGGGACGGGGCTAGCAATTTTTCTAGCTTGTTTTTTGGGCGCTTTGGTACAACTTCCCGATTTTGGGAGCGAAGTTCTAGCTCGTTCTAAACCTACATTACTAGACTTAGGAATTGCGATCGCCGCTGGGGGAATCAGCGGCTATGCGAAAGTTCAGCCCAAAGTTTCTGCTACTCTGGCGGGAACTGCGATCGCCGTGGCTCTTATGCCGCCAATTTGTGTTATAGGTTTAGGCTTATCTCAAGCTAATTGGTCGCTCAGTTTGGGAGCAAGCCTCCTGTATATTACTAATTTGCTGGGAATTACTCTCTCCTGTATGCTAACCTTTTTGATTGCCGGCTACACCCCCCTGCATCGCGCCCGTAAAGCCATCTTTTGGGCGCTAGCATTGACGGCTATACTTGTAATCCCTCTGGGCGTGAGTTTTGCGGAATTGATCGAGCAAGGGCAACTCGAAGCCAGTCTGAAGCGGGCATTGCTTAACCGAACTATCACTTTTCAACGGGTGGAACTGATTGCAACTGATACTAACTGGTTGACAAAACCGCCGGAGGTTCGTCTGATTGTTCGGAGCAGCGAAGCTTTGACACCCAAACAGGTGCAGCTTTTAGAAGCATTTGTCGAAAAAGAAATGGCCCAAAAATTTACCCTGATTTTTCAAGTCAGTCAAGTTGAAGAAGTGCGGGGTTCAACGGGGGATAAGTCCCGATCGAAACCGAAGCGTTAACTATTTTATCCCTAATTGTATGACCCCAGAAACTTTAATTCACGAAGTGACTATCGAGGGCAATCTGAAGCAATTTCTCTTAGTGCTATTAGTTTCCTTAAGTGTGGCGGTGCTGCCGCAAATATGGGGCTGGTTGCGCCAAATTCCCTACACGCTGCTTTTAGTAATTGTCGGGTTGGGTTTGGCTTTTATAGATGTGCGATTGGTGTCGCTCTCGCCCGAACTGATTCTGTTGATTTTTTTGCCGCCTCTTTTGTTTGAAGCTGCTTGGAATCTCGAATGGTCTAAACTCAAGCGGGATTTGGTGCCGATCGCTCTTTATGCGGTTTTGGGTGTTGTTGTTTCTGTTGCGGGCGTGGCTTTTGCTCTCAACCAAATAGCTGGAGTTTCTTTAGCAATTGCCCTGTTGGTAGGAGCTAGTATATCTGCTACCGATCCTGTTTCAGTCATTGCATAGTTCCGGGAATTGGGAGTTGAAAAACGCCTAGCTTTGCTGGTGGAGGGAGAGAGTTTATTTAATGATGGCATTGCTGTTGTTGCCTTTAGTTTTTTGGTGGGATTCTCTTTAGGGACGGATGAAGTTAGCATCCCATTTCTGGTGGGGCGTTTCTTAGCTTTTGTGGGTATTGGGATTGCTGTCGGGAGTGCGATCGGTTTTGGGATTTCCTATCTCACCCAACGCTTTGATTTACCTTTGGTGGAGCAATCGTTAACCTTAGTTTCCGCCTACGGCACTTATATAATTGTCGAGGATTTAGGAGGTTCTGGGGTGATTGGTGTGGTGGTGATGGGCTTGATATTTGGAAATTTCGGCTCTCGTATCGGTATGCAACCCAGTACAAGACTGGCGGTAACTCAGTTTTGGGATTTGTTGGCGTTTTTTGTTAATTCGATCATGTTCCTGTTGATTGGCGATCGAATTAGTTTTGCTGGTTTGGGAGCGAATTTAGGAGTCATTGCCATAACTGTGGTGGCGATGTTTGTGACGCGAGCGATCGCTATTTTTGGTTTAGGATGGTTGAGCAATAGATTGGCAAAATCTGAAATTTCATTAGCCGATAAAACTGTGATTTGGTGGGGAGGATTGCGGGGTTCTGTATCGATTGCTTTAGCTTTGAGCGTGCCGGAGGTTTTCCCAGAGCGGCAAAAAATTATTGCGATCGTGTTTGGCGTAGTTTTATTTACGCTGCTAGTACAAGGTTTAACCACCAAGCCGCTGCTGGAAAAATTGGGGTTGTTGAGCAACCAGGAGTTGCGCCAGGAGTATCTGGAGGCGATCGCCCAACGTGTTGCTCTCAACCGGGTTCTCAAGTATCTATCTGATGTATCGGGCGATCGTAAAATCGAGCCTGAGTTTTCCAATCATCTCGTGAGTCAGCTTCAAGAAAAATTAAACTTGCTGCAAGCAGAAATCAATCAAATGTACGATCGATCTCCTGAACTGCGGCAGATGACTATCGACAAACTCGAAGGGGATTTGCAGGCAATAGAGGCTGATACTTATGCTGAATTTGTGCGATCGGGTCAATTAAATGAGCTGCCTGTTTCTGTGTTGCAGCAATGTTTTCAAGCTCGGAATGAGAAAATCGTTTCTTAAGAGGATGTTTGTAGGGATAATCCCCGTGATTGTCTCATTTATGACCTGCTAAGCGGTTCTCCATTTAAATTGTCTGTTAAAAAACAATCAAATTCTTGTGGGGCGTCCCGCCCGCCTAGAATATGCAATTTAAATGCGCGACAGCTTATCTCTGGGAAGGCATCACTAAGGATCGCGAATTAAATAACTTACAATTTTAATTGTTATTGTGGAAGTTATTTAATTCTCATTCCTAAATCAGCCGGATTAGTGCGCTTGTGTATATCGGGTTTCATCAATTTTCTGCCAGAAATACCGACTCTTTTACTCACGCGGTTAGTATTGGGTGCGGGGCTTTGGCGCTTTGGGATGTTCCGCGCACTCGCAGCGAATTCGTTGGCATGATTAACAGAAATAATTTCTACTTAAAACGAGTACGGGTTTTGGGCTTTCGACTGAAAGCATTGTTGGCCATCAAAAACAGTCCGAATTGTTGAGGGGCGGACAGGTATAATTCCTGATATTGTACGGTGCGTCAGCCTACGATAATTTGAATATGAGCTAGATCATAGAAAGATTTGGGAAAATTTGGCAAACTGAGAGTAAGGTTAAATAGGAGGTCAATTTAATGACCAATACTGCTCTCAATTTTAAGACTGCACCCGGACATGAAGTTCTGGCAGCGGCTGGCAAGAAAATGCTGAGGCCGGGGGGAAAAGCTGCTACAGAAATGTTATTAGAATTGGCGGATTTTAAGTCTGGGGATACTGTTTTGGAGTTGGCTGCTAGTTTTGGATATAGTTCGATCGCCCTTGCTGAACGTTTTGGCGTAAAAGTAGTGGGAGTTGAGAAAAATCCCGAGAGTGTGGCCCGCGCTCGTGCTAATGTTGCAGCAGCCGGTTTGAGCGATAGAGTAGAAATTGTGGAAGGAGATATTTTTCACTTGGATCGGATTTCCCAACAGTTTGATTGGGTGTTGGCTGAAGCTATCCTGACAATGCAGTCGCCGTCAGGGAAAGCTAAAATTGTATCTGGAATTTGCGATCGGCTAAAACCAGGTGGCAAGTTTCTCTCTCACGAACTTTTAGCCAGAAACCGAGAATCAGAAATTCACAAAGCTTTATCGGAAGTGACTCGCGCTAATTCCACGCCTTTGTCTGAGTCTGGCTGGATTGCTGTTTGCCAAAACGCGGGTTTGCAAGTAGAAAAGTGTCAAAGTGGGGCGATGGGGCTCCTCAACTTGCGGCGAATGTTGGATGATGAAGGGTTTGCGGGCACTGTGCGGATTTTGTGGAATGTTTTTAGTCGATCGCAAATTCGCGATCGTATCCTAGCAATGCGTCGAGTTTTCCAGCATTACCAAGAGGATTTAGGCTATATCATCATCTGTGCTCAAAAACAATCTTAACGGAGTAAAAAGTTATGACTGCTACCATTTTACCGCTACAATCTTCATCAATCCAACTCCGAGACACAATTGAATATCCCGCCGCCGGAGTGCTGAGCAAAATTTTAGTCAAAGACAATAATTGTCAGCATACTTTACTTTGTTTGGCAGCAGGTTCGGACATTGCCGAACACCATTCAGCGCGGAATGCCACAATTAATGTAGTGGCAGGAAAAGGAGTTTTGACGCTCGAAGGTAAGGATATAGTTTTGGAACCGGGAGTATTTGTATTCATGCCTGCTCACGCTCCCCACGCTTTGAAAGCTGAAGAAAATCTGGCGTTTGTTTTGACATTTTCGGAAACCAAGTAATACTGTAAATTCTGAGTGATTTCAAGAAAATAGCATTAATATTTTACTTGAAAATTAACCTCTCGATCCCCCCTAGCCCCCCTTAAGAAGCAGGGTGGATTAATTGTCAACGCAATAATGTATCATAGAAGAGGTAATCAGATATTATCATCAGGTAAAACTATCATTATAGGACAAAGAATTAATGAATTTATTGGAAGCAATTAAATTAGTTCC
>Ga0163147_10001177_pt1 | contig 40344 bp, 27 predicted proteins | sample OliLakLV19MP6G1_FD_148597 | JGI IMG/M metagenome (GOLD analysis project Ga0163147, IMG submission 148597) | Freshwater microbial mat bacterial communities from Lake Vanda, McMurdo Dry Valleys, Antarctica- Oligotrophic Lake LV.19.MP6.G1 | ecosystem: Environmental > Aquatic > Freshwater > Lake >...
GGAAACGTGATGACCGCTTCGCTGGTGACGGCTTTGACGACGCCATAACCGATGTCCAGCCCGATAGTGATCACGCCGTTCGGCGCGACCATGTTAGGGGTATTTCTCCGTTTACTCATCTTGCACTCCTTAAGAATCCAAAACAGCCTGCGCGTCCGACGAACCATCGTCGAGCTTGGCTGTAGAACCCACTGAGTTGGGGGTGATGCTGGCGATTTGGCGCAGACAGCGGGCAAGGTAGCGCGAACGGTCGTTGTGTCCGCGCCCGTCTTCAGCAAGTTCGACGTACTCCAGCGCCAGTTTGAGTGTCAGCCGGAGCTGTTCCCGCGGCGTAAGCGTGTCCAGCGTTTCCAGATCGGTTGGCGGTGGGTGCAGCCGCCGGACTTCAGCGAATGCCCACATGACGCACATCCGGTCGCGCGACGGCATGTACGGCGTGTGCAGTTCCACATCACCCGCTTCCGTGCTGACGATGTGCTTCACCAAACCGAGCGGTAACAGCGCGCGATGCTGTTTCCACGCCACGACCTGCCACTGTTCGGGCGCTGTCTCGATCTCACCCGATGCAATTTCGACCACATAAATCGGACACAACTGCCTGTTCATGACTCATCTCCTTGAATCGAAGAAGCCAACTGCCCGGCATCGGGATCGGCTTCAGGATGAACAAAATTGGGTAGCGAACGGTTCTCGAACGCGCGGGCGACTTCGCTCAGATCGAATGGGCGTAAGTCTTGTCGAGTGACTGCTCCATCAGTCAATAAAGCACTCGGCGGCAGGTTGAGCAGCAGTCCGATCAGATCGGTGAGTGTCGGTGTGTCGCTGCATATCGTTTCGCCTGTCAGCGGGTTGACAATCCTGCCTTCAGGCGTGATCCATCCCATTATATGCAGCGCGAGCTTGATTTGACCCGTCACCCATTCTGGTCGATAACCCGGACGGCGAGGTGACGAAAACAAATCCGATTTTGGCGCTTTAGGCGCGCGAACTTCATGCAGCGTTCCTGCTCCCCCGCCCTGGTGAAAGCGCGCCGGAAACAGCGTATTGACCGGGCGCACCCGGCGCGCCACCGGAAGCGGCGCATCCAGCGGGATATGCTTGTTGGCGGTCTGATACACGACGCGTACTGATGCGCCATCGCTCATAGCGTGCTGAATGCGATGCGCGGCGCTGATGTCATAGCCAATACGCGTGACATGCTGGTCTTTTTCGATGATGACGAACAAAGGTTTCCCCTGCACCTGTACCGCGCCCTGCCGAATTTGACGGGTGGTATCCGTATTGGCGACTAAAGCGACTTCGCGCATTTGGTCGGTCTCAATTGAAAAGCCCGCCGCCATCACATAATCGTTGACTTTGGCTTTGCTGATGCCAATCGATTGGGCGATATCGCTCAGGCGCGAACCGACCCGCCCAGCAAGTTTGAGCGCGCGCAAAAACGCAATGCGAAACTCATACAGACGACCGAGCCGCCATTGAGCGGGCATGGGCGTCATGGTCTGGTCATCCAACATATCGATGAGCAGGGTCATTTTCCGCTCAATTTGACCGGCGCGCTGGCGTTCGCCGCGCTGACGGACTTTGGCGGGGAGCGTAGCACGGTGTAAATCGGGCGCTAAATTCGGGTCAAGCCCTACATCTGCCAGCGCACGCGCCGAAATATCACCGACAGTGGCGGGTTGAGTCGCGCGATTTTCGACCGGGTAGGCATTTTCGCGGATGTACGGCGCTAGTGCAGCGCTCAGCGCGGCGCGACGGGTGGTTAAATCGAGCAGACGATAGCGGTCTGCGGGACGTCCGCCCCTATTTTTGGCGAGGTTTTTTGAGGAATTTGGATCAGAATCAGTAGGGGTGATCTGTGGTACAAGTTTCTCCAAAAACCCGATGCAGGTGAGCACGTACACACCCGCACGGACGAGATCACCGCTCATATTTTCCTGCACGCAGACAGGCGACGCAAGCACATCATTGACGCTAAAGTTTTCCATGTCAAAGTCGGGCGCTATGCGAGCGCCCATGAGCGCATAATAGACCGGCGCGCCTGCACCGCGATGCTGACGGTCAGCATCACCAAGATTGAGCAGCGCAGTCAGCCAGCTATCGGGAACCGGTTCGACGAGTGCAGCGTGCAGCCAGCTTGAAAGATCGCCGCCCATCTGCGCATAGTCAGTGATGTCTTTGCATCCGTTGGGCAGTGTCAACCGCGTATGACGGTTAGAGAAGCTGTTTTCCAGGCGGTTTGTCGCGGTTTGTCCAGCGGTGTCGCTGTCCAGCGCTGAAAAAATATGGGTTGCATATGCGAGTTTCTCGCGCCAGCGCGCGCCTAAATGCGCTGGGACATTTGATGCGCTGCCAAAGGTGACACATGCGGCATGTTCACCGAGCGTCTGCGCAGCGATGAGCGTATCGAATTCACCTTCAAAAAAGATCACCTTTGTTTGCGCAGGTAATGTATCAGCGCCGTACAGCGCACCGCCGGGGCGACTGCCTTTAGCGCTTAGGTATTTATCGATAACCTGCCCTGCCCTGCTCCCAAATGTAAATCGGTCATCCGCGATGTTGAGCGCGCGGGCGAAATTGCCGACGCGCGAGCGCACGCGCACCGCCCACAACACACCGTCGATTTCCCAGGGGATGACAATGCCCGCTGGTATGATAACGCGACGTTGTGCGCCTTTGTCATCCAGATAGCGATAATCGGTTTTGAGCGCGGTCGGTGTGTAACCCAAACCCGCGCGCCGAATCGTGTCATCGGTTAATCCGCGCTCATGCCGAAGATAATCCAGCGTGGGCAAGCCTGCGGGTGACCACAATATGGATTGTGCCTGTATGCACGCGGCGCGTAAATGCTGCTGCCAATCGGCGGGCGGCGGTTCGCTGGTGGGCATATCAGGCGTGATGCCTGCCAATGTGCGCTTGAGCGGCGGCGCGCTGCCACCGAGCTCTTGGCGCAGCCACTCGACTGCTTCACCCCACGATAAATCATATTCGTGCATTACAAACTGGATGCCGTCGCCGCTTTCACCCGTGCCGCCAAAATCCTTATAGCCATTGGCATACACCGCGAAGGATGCATGTGTATCGCCGCTGCGCCAGCGCGCATGATAAAGTACCGAGCGTCCGGATCGTATTCCTTCGCCCCATAAACGTGAAACAAGCTCACGTAAATCTAGTTGTGCGCGGATATCGCGCGCGTGTTGAATGGTCATGCGCCACCGCCATTTTCAGCGCGGAGGTCAAATAGGAAAACTGGGTAATGCTGTTGTGTAAAAATGCGTATATAATTCAACATAACATCCCTCACTCCTTTGTAGGGTGGATGCCGAAGCTGGAGATACCCAGTTCCTGTTTCTGGAAACAACCCAAGGTGGCCAACCTGTGAGGTGAGGGTCGTTTCGTTTTACAGGAAACTGGGTAACGCCCAGAAATCGATAAAAGCTTGCGGCGGCGGCGATTTTTCCGCCGTTTTTTGTTCGCACATCTACAGAACATTTGTGCGGACAAAGATCATATCACATTTTTCTAACTGTCAAGACGATATTTGCGAACATATGTACGAAACTTCACTCCGGCGGGAACTTTTATGATTCATTTACATGGCTTCAAATCTCATTTGGAAACAAGATTTGATGAGAATTTCGACTAATTTTTGAGAAAATCACGTAAATCGCTTGATTTTTTCAAAAAAAACGTGTATTCTCACAAATGTAAAAGCGTACCAACCGTCTGATACTCTTGATGAGTACATGGGGTTGGCTGCTGACACGACCTTGACAGGCGTGCAGTGGTTAGGAATCAAAAGTTCCTGTATGTGTTTGTTTCGAGAGTTGGCCCTTTCGAAACAGGTGTTTTGAAACAACGAAACAAATAGACTAAAAGTGCTAAAGCTCTTTCGCGTGGTTGGCAAACCGCAGGTAACGCGAAAGGGCTTTGTGCTTTTTAGGTGACGAAGCGTTTGGCAGACGCCCATCTGCATATATCGTCTGACCGCAGACGTTAATCGATCTTAACCTTTTTGTCAACTACCCAAATTTCTGCTCGCTCACAGCGTATGAATTCCCCGACGCTGGCGCTTGGTATGACGGCTGATATATGTCATGCTTTCTTCGTCGTCGGGCATGGGCACACGTCCGCGCGCATAAGCGCGAACTTCTTCGACATTGACGACGCGCGTCCGGCGTCCGATCTGAAAATTGCGGACGCCGCCCGCGTTCGCCCAACGGCGCACGGTGGTATTTTGCAGTCCCAATAAAATTGCTGCGTCTTCGATGGTTGTCCAGCCGACAAATGGATTTTCGGCATCGTCTGTCGTGCGCTTGATGGTCGGATCCATGCCCATACTCCTGAAAATTCGTCCTTATGATGGGTCTAGCCTGAATAAAATAGCATAAACAGCCACGCTAAAAAACTAACCCAATTCGTTTTTATCATCTAACCGCTTAAGTTCTTCGTGTATCAAGCGCTCGATTTAAGCTGCCCTCGTGTCATGAAGTGCACGGATTGATTTTTTGATTATACGCAATAATTGCCAAATGTGTCTGTTTTCTGCTATTGTGGAACGATGAATGAAAGGGTTTTGCATATGGAAACAGAAACACGACGCTGCAAAATTATCGCGTTTACCAACCGCAAGGGCGGTGTGGGCAAATCCACCATGTCGGTGCATACAGCGGCAGGATTAGCGGCGATTGGGTATCGGGTCGCCTTGGTCGATACCGATAGTCAGGGGCATGTCGCGCTGATGATGGGGCTGCCAGATGAAAATGGGTTGTATGATACGCTTATCGACAAAAAACCGATTGAGCAAACGCTCCGTTTGATCGACCCGACGACGTACAGCCCGCCCGAAAATCCATCGCGCGGCAGTTTGTATGTGATGCCGAGCAGTGACCGCACCTATCGCATTCCGTATATGCTGGGCAGCAACGAAACGTTGTTGTTCATGGAAATGCTCGATCGCATGGCGGAAGTGTTCGCGCTCGATGTCATCATCATCGATACCAACCCGACGTTGAATCTATTCGATGGTGTGGTGTACCTGGCGGTCGATGGCTTTGTGTATGTGACGGAATGCGAACGGCTGGCGCTCGATGGCGTAATCAGTGCGTTGGGTCAACTGCAAAATTTTGCCGATCAACGCCGCCGCTATCTCAATCGTCAAAGTTGTGTGCTCGGCATTCTGCCCAACAAAATGCGCGCCGATACGCGCCTGCACCGGCACAACATTTCGAAAATGTCGGATCATTTTGGCATCGATTTTGTGTGGGCGCCGATTATTCTGCGCACCATCTGGGCAGAGGCGACCAATTCGCGCGAGCTGGTGTATACCTATGCGCCCGATGGCTACGAAGCCGAAGACGCATGGCGCATCGTTCGACGGATCGAAGTCGCGTTAAATGATTTTGATGGCGCAATCCAGCGTTCAGAGGAAGCGTTGAAAAAATGGCAAATCGCAGACAAAAGCTAGAAGACTCGTCACCGTTTCTGGGCAATCAAAGTGTGCCCGCGCTGATGCAGCTCGTCGATACCATGATTGGCGAACCGACCGATCAGGCGGCTGCCAGCGTTGGATTAGAAGTCAGCGATGATGGCTCGGTGCGGATTGGCAACCTGGAATTAAGTCGACTTGGCATTATCGATCATGGCGCATCGCAGGAAGAATGGCTCAGCCTGGGCGCGGCGCTGCGCACAATTCGGTCATCGCTCGATTGGTTGATCGCCGATTACATGGAGGTCGTCGAGCGCGTACATGGGCAGACGTGCGAGATGGTCGCAGACATGATCGGCATCCAGGTCAAGACGCTGCACAACTGGATGTATGTCGCGCGAAAAGTGCATATTTCCCGCCGGAGGGAAGTATTGACATTTTCGCATCACAGCCTGGTCGCGTCATCCGAACCCGATTGGCAGAACTACTGGCTCGAACAAGCGGCGCGGCATCAATGGTCGAAACGCAATATGAATGACATGATGCGGCAATATCCCAATGGGCTGCCAGCAGGGGGTGTACCTCCCCCTACCCTGCCAGCCCTGGTCGATCCGTTGGAACGCTTTGATCGCGTTTTGGATGATTTCATCGCAAAAATCGCAAAATTTCAGAGTCGTGCGGGCAAATTAAATCGAAAACAGATGGCGGCAAAACTGCGAGAATTCGCAGATCGGCTTGATGGCGGCGAATAAAATGCGACGGTGGGGCAGGGGAAGGGAGTGACTTGGGATATAAGTCACTCCCTTTTTAATTTCGATTCGTAAGCTGGTTTGGGATATTTTTTAACGTAGCCTTGATGTGAAAGCAGTGTGCAGCGCGCCGTCGGTGGCAGGTGGCGGGAAGTTTTGTTCGACATTTGGTCGATGATGGATGGCGGCAAATGCCAAAAATGCGCCGCTAAACCCCGCCCGTTTTGATACGCAATTATACTATTTATTAATAGTAATTATTCAATGAGCTGATGTTCGAGACCGATTCAGAGCGGTGGGGCAGGGGGCTAATCGGCGTCCAACTCATCGAAAATGCGTTGAATTTCCAGACTAAATCCGGGCAGCACCACGCCGCCGTTCAACGTATCTGTGACCGTCAGCGTGATCACCGATTGTTCTGGCGCGTACACTTCAATCCGCTTTTCAATCGGGTCGATCAGCCATACTGTCGTGCCAGCCGCGATGTAATTGGCGACCTTGATACGAATATCGCGCGGGTTATCGGTGGGGGAGACGACTTCGACCGCTAAATCGGGCGGGATAGGCACCCAACCCGCATTGGCGGGCTTGGGCAGCCGCAGCCTGGAGATATACGACACATCGGGGATGTAGCGTTCGTTCCCGACGATGTAGCCGCCGTCTGCGCCGCGAATGCGCCCTAAAGCGTTGGGATAAACAAAATTGCCGAGATGACGCGCCAGAATCATGGCAATTTCGGACGAAATATCGTTCGATGTCACGTCGATAAGTCTCCCTGCGATGTATTCCAGGCGTCGATCTCGGTTGTCGGGGGAGTCGGCGATGATTTCAAATTCGTGTACGCTGACCGCCGTCCCGGTTTGCGGCGTGGTTTGAACCGCCATGCTGCACCTCGATTGGTCGTGTTATGTCTGATTGTACACCGAAAACGCGCCGCGCGACGCCGCTCACTTATCGGCGCGCCTGTGCATTACTCCGTGATAAGTAGCAGGGGGGGTCATCGGTTTCATGGCAATAAAAGAGCGGGGTTGCGACCCCGCTCTTATCCTAAATTGATATGCACCGCGATGGTTCAGCCCTCGTCGTCGTCACCGCCGATGATGAGCTGTACTTCACCTTCATAGTTTTCGTTGAACTTGACATCCTGCGCCACTTCAAGCAGTGCTTTGTCGCTGGCGTTGACGACTGCAAAATATAAATCTGCCATCGTTTCGTTTTCGGCAAAATCCTGTGTACGATAGCTGACCGTAAATTCACCTTTGCGGTTGGTCAGCGCCGCGCCGAGCAAATCGTCATAGCGCACATCTTTATCGAACACGCGCACCAGCACGCCAAACGCGGGTTTGCCATCGGCGCGCATCACCTGACCGCGCAGCGTGAACGTGACCGCCGGGCGCGCTGGTTTTGGCTCGCGCTTGGGCGGTTTCGGCGGCGGCGGCGGTGCGGTTTCACGCTGCTTTTCTTGCTGTTCTTTGACGATTTCATCGATTGGGCGTTCACCCGCTTCGGCAGCGCGTACTTCGCGGATGACGTTGAGCGCGGCTTGCGCACCCTGCGCGGTCTGCATCACACGCAGCGTGCGCGGGTCGCCAACGCCATGCACGCTCGCCAGGCGCTCGGCTTCGCGGGCATATAACATGCCCGTCGCATTCTGTAAATTGACCAGCGCATCAAGCGCCAGTTGTGCCAGCGGCGATGACGGCGGCGTATCCGGCGCTGCATCGCCCGATGAAGCGGGTGGTTTTGGAACAGACTGCATGATGTTGCCTCTTTCTATACGCTTTCTATGCTCGCTTAGTGCGCTCACGCGCTCATTGACTTAAGAAGCTGGCAATCCGAACGACGCCTGCCAGCAATACCGGAAGTATTTGCTGGTATAGTTCTGGAATATCCGCCTGCGTCGCGCCTTCATCACCACAGTTGCCGAAGATGGATTGATTGGCGAACAGGCTTGGAGCTGAACTTGAGCTGAACTGCAAAAAGCACAAATGTCCCTGATTGGTCACCATCGACCCGGCGCTGATGGCAAAATGGATCAGCGAATGCCGCCGCAGTTGACGATCCGTACCGGGAATCTGGCTTGAAGTCGTCAGATGAACCGGCTCTTTGAAGCGGTTATTGACCGAGCGCACGGTGATGCCCAACAGCGCGGTCGTCGAGAAGATATTGTCGGCGTTGAGGACATCGACCTGATTATCCGAGAAATTCACATCGTCCATCGTGATGATGCCGACCATTGTCCCACGCGCCAGCGCGTCGCCCTGCTTGATTTGATTGCCCACGAACAGCACATTGCCATCGGGGAAGCCGAACGGTATCCGCGTGACAGCCGCGTTCGATAGTGTACCTGTGCCCTGATCCTTGACATCGGTTATGCGTGCTTTCAGCGCATCGATGACAAACGCGCCGGGTGTGATGTTGACGACCATCACCGCCGAGCCGAAATAGTCGATACCGCCAATTATGTCACCGTTCAGTTCGGGTACGTCCTGCATCGGCAGCACCATCGCGGCAGCCAGCACCCCTGTGATGCCACCCGCGCCCGCATCGATGACGCGCTCGAGTGCCTGGTCGCTGGTGAACTGATTATCGGTGATTGAAACCGTGCCCGCCGCGCCCAGAAACAACGCCTTGCCGAACGGCTGCACGACCGTATTGCCATCGATGCGCGCCGCATAACGCCCGCGCGCGCTGTCGGTCACATCGCCTAACGCGCCGGCTTTTTTGCGCCTGGAAGCCGCCGTCGCGGGATTATCTTTCAGCATACGTTTGCTCGTATCGGGGATGGTGCCGCCCGCGAACATATTCGCGCTGAAGCAAATCGGGATGACGATGCCCCCGCGAGGACCCCGTTCCAGTTCCAGAATGATCGGCGTTTCCAGGTTCACCATCGCTTCATTTTGCCGGAATGCTGCGTACTCGGTTTGATTAAGGCTCATATAGTTGATGGTGTTCGGGCTGCCTGTGCTTGCTCTGGTTTCAACCGTGCCCGCACCCGATGACTTATCCATCGTGGGTGTGAACGGGTCGGTCATCACCGATGTGACATCAATCGCCTGATCGAGCAGGCGCGTATCCTGTCCGTTGTTCAGCACGTGGTTATCGCGCACGGTCGCATCGACCGCGAACGCCAGAAAAACGCCGCAGATCGGGCGTTCTGCACCCGCGCCGCAGTCTTCGATCACATTTTCATCGATGATGACGCCATCCACCAGCGATAACGCGATGCCACCCAACGCCCGATCGAGCGTGAACTGACCATTATTGTTCAGCGGTGGTGCATTTCGCAGGCAGCGCGTAATCGTGTTTTCGGTGATGGTCAGGTTGACGACAAACCCTGTGATGGTGCCAGTGAGAATATATACAACCAGCATCATTTGTAATTGGCTGCGACCCTGGCTTGGCGTGCGCAAGCCGCCCGCCAGCACCGCGAAATCGCTGCTGGTAAAGCGCGGCGAACTAATGCCGTTCTCGTCCATCAGGGTGATGGTATTGCCCTCGATGCGTACCGTATAAATGAACGCCAGCAAATCTGCACCACCGAGCGGGAAAGGTGCATTTTCCTGCTCGCGTTTTTCCACGATGAACAGATACGCGCCGCCGCCCAAAAACTCGACATCGAGTATGCCTAAGCCAGTCTGCGATACATACACGCGATAGCGACCTCGTGGCAGCTTCATCCTGAACGTGCCGTCGGCTGCGACCGGGCTGCTAAAGACCTGCCCCTGGCTATCTTCAAAGAAAATGGTCATGCCGCCGATAGCGCTGCCATCGAGCTGAACCATGCCCTTGATCTCATTAAAGTCATGATCGAAGAACACGTCTTCAAAATCGCCGTTCACGGGGTCGCTCGGCGTCATATCGAAGTCGGCAATATCGCTGCCCAGGGTGATTCCGTTGCCCGCGCCGCCTGTCACGCGGTTTTCCAGGATGAACACGCGCTCGGAACCGCTGCCAATCTGAATGCCGCCCAATGTTTGAAACGGGGTGGGGCGGCGCACATAGTCGGTATTGATGCCCCACATCGTATCGACATAAAACACCAGATAGGGCAGATAACCGTAGAAAGTCTGCGGGTCTTCGCATGGGTCGGTCGGGTCGGGCGCTGGCGTATCGGGGTCGTCGCCATCCTCCGGGTTTTTGGGCGGCTTGCCTGTGGGGATGATTTGCAAATCGCACCGTTCGATGGTCACATCTTCGCCCTGCGCGTAAATACCCACATCACCATCGCCCGAATCGAGCAGCCGGATCAGATTTTCGTACAGCATCACGCTCGTGCAGCGTTCCGCATCGATGCCGATTTTGCGCGCCATCACGCGGATATGCTCGATATGTAAGCCGCTCACATTTTCGGCGGCGATGCCCGTCCCATCCGCGCTGATGACATCGAAGTTGTACAAGCTGATGCCCAAACAATCCTGTATCGTGATAACTGCGCCGCCTTTGCCCTCGACCGGGATGACCTTCGAGCGCTTGCCGCACCCGCTGATGGTGATATTTTTGCGCCCAATCAGGCGGACATCGGCGCGATGCACGCCGGGCAGCAAACAGATTTCGGCGTTATCGGGCAGATTATCCAGCGCCAGCGCTAAATCGTTGAAGTCGCCATCGCTGGTTTTGCCATCGCCCACGCGCAGCGTACAGCATTCGTTTTGCGCCGTCAGCGGTCTGAAGTGCGGGCGGCAATCCAGAATTTTCGCGGTCTGGTTTACGCCCACCCCCCATTTAATCAGCGCCAGCGGCGCGTAATACCGTTTGACGGCGAGCGGCGCTTCGCCTGTCTCTAAGCCCCAGGGCAAAACGCGGTTCGGTGTTTCCGGGCGCGCGCCGATCACCCAGGCATCGTCCGGTGCGGCATCATTGCCCGTAAATGTGACTTGTATACCCGTCGTGCCGAGCGTGACGGGTGTGCCGACCATGAACGGAATTTTTGGCGCGGAGCCGACATCCGAACCGCGATCCCAGATGTGCATGAAATAATAAACGCCGTTTTGTCCCATAAGTGCCGCGTCCGCACGGTCACGCCAATCTTCAAAGCCGCTGTTGGGCACTGCGTTTGCCAGTGTCACCGTGACCGCGCCGTTCTGGGTCACGTCGGACGGATCGACCGCTGTGATGCGCGTCAGATGTCCGCTCAAACCTGCTGTTTTCTCGCCGTTGGGCAAGATTGCGCCCCACGGTAGTATTTCGATCACCTGACCCACCACGGGAAGACTGTACTCATCGCGCGGCGGCGTGATGAGCGTGACGCGGGTGCGATCTGCCGACAGCGACACGCGATAGGCGGGTGATGCGTTATTAAACCCCCATGTAAATGTGTCGCTGTTGACCAGCTGCACCCGAATTGCCTGATTTTCTGCGCCCAGATACCCGCCCGCGCGGGGTGGATCGCACAAATCATCGTCAACACCGTCCGTGGTATAGGTGACGGTCATGCGCGTATCGACGACGCGCTGGCAGTTGGCATCGATCACGCCTAACCCGGCTTTTTCGATTTCGTTTTTAATCTGCGTCCATGCGCCGTCACAGTCGGTCGCGCTGACGCCGGGAATGACAAACACGCGCGCGAAGCGGCGCATCCGAATCGCGGTATCTGCGCCCCCTAATGCCGGGTCAAGCAGTTCGCCGTCTTCTACCGCTGTCACAGGCGCTTCGTAGGCTTCGAGCATGACCAGATCGCGGCGGTTGGGTTGGTTGGCGTCGGGTGATGGCGGCGAGTTCAACTGAAGCAAATCGGGCTGAAGCAAAAATGTCGTCGGTGCTTCCAGTTCCAATCGCAAGCCGCCGAGATACAGCGTGCCCGCCAGCATATCAAAATCAAGACCGTTTTCCACAATGCGCGCGTTGGTCACGCGGTAGCCATCATCTGCCGAGCCATAACTGCCGATGATATCGACCTGCGCGCGCTGACGTTCTGTAGCGGCGATCAAATCGGCATCGACAGAATCGAAATCGGTGACGACGCGCCCCTGTTGTAGTTGCAGCCCGGTGTAATGTTTACGCGGGTTAAAAATCGACCGCGATTTGTCTTTGTTCGCCATGTGGTTCCCCCTGTGTAGTCAGCATGTCGCTCGTTAGGGCGGGTGGAGCAAGCGCCACCCCTACATCGGTTTACGTTTGCAGAACGATCAACGGCACCAAGCCGAATGGCATGAACTCATTGATCTTGGCATTCAATCCATCGCGCTTGAACGGCGCGCCGACTCGCTGAAATACGCCCATCTCCGCGCCATTTTCGCCGCCGCGCGCGATGTTCTCCGGCGTGTGCGCGCTGAGCATGGCATAATGCGGCTGTCCGTACTCATCATCGATGAACAACGCCTGTGCCATGCCCGCCGCCACTTCCACGCTTTCGTACGGGCTTGGCAGACGACTGCCCGGCGGCGCAGCGCTGAATCTGAAGCAGCCTTCCTGTGTATTGGTCACATCGACCATGCCTGTGATTAAACAATCGGTCGCATACAGGCGCAGCACATCGATTTTGCCCATCACGGTGACACCCGCCATATCGATCATGCCGCTGTCTGCACGCAGCGCGGGCAGGCTGTCATCGCGGCTTTGAATGACGCTTTCGCGGATGACGATCTGTTCGACCGCGCCGCCGCCGACCAGACTTTCAACCGTCAGCGCGCCCAATATGCATCGGTCGATGATGAGCAGTTCGACATACCCGCTGATTTCGAGCGTGACGGCGGGGATGGGATTGCCATCGGCGTCGATACCGCCTGGGTCAAGCGTGCAGTGGCGCAGCGTGACGCGCTCAAAATCACCCGCCACAATCACCCGCCGCGCGCCGCCTGCTGCGCCAAGCCACAAGCCATCGAGCGTGAGCACGCCGTCGCTGGTGTTTGTGCCGCCTGCGGGCGCGCCGGTCAGTGTCCAATCGGCATCCAGCATGATATAGGGGCGCTGCTGGTCAGCGGCTGCAATGGTCGCATCGGTGACCGCGCTGATGTCCGGCGGTTTCAGGTAATTCAGGCTGTCATCGATGCGCGTGACTTGATCGGGCGCGAACGCAGGGGGTGCGCCGCCCCCCGTGATTTGCGCGTCCGGCGCGGTGGTGAAGGTGCGCGTAAAGCCACCTGCGCCTACTGGCATATAACTGCCGATGTGTACATCGACCAATACGCTGTCTGGCGCGGCATCATTGACCAGCAGTCGCCCGCGTTCCGGGTCGATCAGGGCGCGCTTGTGCAGCGGAAACGCTTCCCATATCTCCAGGTTTGCCGCCGCGATTTGTTCGCGTGGCAGTTCGATGCCGTCGATGACTACGCGAATCGACGTGGGCAGCAGCGCGGCTTTTCCACAGGTTTCTTGCAGTGCATCGCGCAAAATCAATGGATACACGCCCGCGCTGGTCAGCTCTGCGCCACTAGGGAGCATTTCCAGGCGCATACGTACATCGCTTTCGCGCCGAAACGGATAATCGATCAGCGTGCGCAAATCATCCGCCGCGCCCGCCGTCAATCCGGTTTCTGCGATGAGCGCGTCGGGCGTGGTTTGCGGGATGCGGTAGTGCGTGTCGCTGAGCAAACGGCACGAAATCGGCGCGGGGAGTTCGTATTCGAGTGCGCTGCGCCAGTTGAGATCGACTTCGGGGCGGGTGCGGCGCGCGAACAATGGCACATCGCGCCCGCTTGGGTCGAGCGTGTATGCGCTGCCTGCCGGCGCGGTGTGTGGCAGCGGATCGACCCCGCGCACCTCGACCGCGCTCAGGCGGTACAGATGAAACATTATTTTGGGAATACCATATGGGCGTTCGCGGCGTATATCTGGCGTGCGATAAAATTCATCGAACGGACTGCTCGTCATGTGTGCGCTTTCGGCGCGGCGCAGTTCTGCCGTCCCTGCGCGCGGCGTGCGCGTTAAACGTCCGGTCATAATGGGCGGTAAATCGAGATTGTGCGGCGTGCGCGCGAGACTTTTCCAGCCTTCGGTGACGACGCCTTCCCAACCGGTGATATCTGCGATTAATTCTTCCAGCACGCGCAGTGTACCCGCGCCCTGACGATAATAAATCGTTTTGGCGACATCGACGCGCTGCCCGCGCGGGTTGAAGGCGCTAATCAGGCGTGTGCCGACTAAATCACCGATATACGGAATTGCCCACCGGCTGCACAGCTCGATGAACATATCCTCCCACACACGATCCTGGCTGCGCCGCAGTGCCGCCGCCTGGCGCGCCCAGGTGATGACCAGCGCGCGTAACGCACCGGGGGGGTCGGCGACACCATCCTCGTAGCGGTAGGTTTCGGGGATCATCGCCCACAATTTTTCGGTGTATACCTCGATATAGCGGTCGTCGATCAGGGTTGTCTGTGGTGCGTCGGTCATGTCCTTATCCCTCCACCATCACCGTGATTTCGAAATATTCATCCATGCCCGCCCTGATGCCCGCCTGCGCGAACGTACTGCCATCGATGAAGACACCCGTTGGCGCGGTCACACCATCGATGCTCGCCGCGACCGCTAAAATCGTGCTGCGGAACAGGATAGCGCCAATGCCGAGTATTTCGGGCAGCAGCGCGGCTTGTAACGCGCTTGTCACCGACGCGATGACCGCTGTTTCGACATATGCCGGGTCAATTTCGAGCGTGACAAGCACCGTCAGCGCCAGCGGCGTCGCGGCGGTCACGGCGATGGGCACCCCGACGGCTGAAATCGCGCTCAAGCGCTCTAAAATCGTCGCGCCCAGTGCTGGCACACCGATATACGCGATCTGCACGACCGGGCGCTGCTGTGTTTGACTCCATGACCAGCTTGCGCGCGCTGCGCTCACCCCGCTTGTACTTGCGACGCTCGCTTCATAATCGACCAGCGATACCGCGCGCCCGAACATCAGCGCCGATTTTGGCGCGTAGGTTTTCAAGCCGTCTTCGGTTTCAGCATCCGACCCGCCATATGCCGCGAGTGGGTTGCGCTGACCTGTCACCCCTTTGACGGGCGTGACGACCTGCGTGATTGACCGGGCAGGGGGGGCAGCCGCGCCCGCGCCGAAGCGATAACTGGCGACAATCAGCGCGCCCGATGGCACGCGCGCGCCGCGCACGCCGTCGCCAAACGTGATGGTCGCTTTGCCCGCTTCATCGGCGCGGACGATAAAAATCGTTTCGTCGGCGCGCCGCCCATAAAAGCGTTCTACTTCATACCAGCGAATATTGTTGACGGTCAGCACCAGCGTGCTGGCGACGCCTGTCGTGCTGGTGCTGGATGGCGCATCGACAAATGTGAGCGGGAATTTTTTCAGCGTGAACGATTGGTTGGGCGTGCTGGCATCGCCGATGCCGAGCACTTCGCGTGTGACCTGTTCGCCGCGTTCGGCTTCGACCAATGCGCCATACAGCGTGACAGGTGTGAGCAGGTCGCCGTCCCATCCACTTGAACTATCCAGCGTAAGCGTGCCGCTGGTGTTCAGGCTGCCGCCGAGCGCGACCGCTGTTTCGTTCAAATCGCGGACGATGAATGCTGACGGCACATATGCCGCCGCGACCGCTTCGACGCGCTCTTTGACTTTAAGCGTATCGCTGTCGCTGATGGTCTCGCTTGCTTCGCCTTGTCCAGTGCCCGCGCTGGTGAAGCCGTAATACACAGTGTAGTTGCTGCCGCTGTCGCTGCCCCACGCGGTCGTATCGCCATCCATGCGCCGTCCGGTGGCGTTCGTATTGACATCGACATCAATTTTCAACTCGGTCATCACCGTGGTCACGGCGGGCGTTGTCACCCTCGATGTAACAACGTTTGAGGCATTTTTAATATCGATGGTGGATGCCGATTTGAGCGTGCGTGTATATTCAACGATGCTGGTGACGGTGTACCAACGTAAATACGCCCCTTTGCCAAGCATAATTACGTCGCCAATCTTGATCGATTTGTACACCCCGTCCAGTTGCAGCCTATCAAGCTTACTTCCCGTATAGGTGATGATATAAATGTTCGCGGTCGCCCCGTGACGCAGCAGTTTAACTGCGCTGGCAGCATCGTCGTTCAGAAATGGCACCGTTTGATTGAAGGTCACACGCGTAACGGGGTAGCCGCCGTCATCGTTCACATCTTCGATGCTGGTGACATGGCGCGTGCGTTTAGCACTGCCCGATTGCACAATCACGCCATCATCGATTTTTGCGCGCACGCTGCCGCGCTGAAACGTCGCGGTCGCCCCGTTGACGGTGATTTTGCTGCTCGGCTGCGGCTGAAGCGTGAACTGATCGCGTAATGGATGCAGCGATGCCGCAATCGTCGTGACGAACACTTGCGGCTTCTCGTCAGCAAACGCCGACGAGCGAAATGCCGTTCCCGCAGGGATGGTGACAGGTAAGCGCCCATCGAGCGCGAGCGCGAGCGTGACGCGCGCTGCTGTTGCCGGGCGCGGCAAATAGCCAATCAGCCCCGTTAAACGGCGCAGCGACGGGCGTTGTACCGCTGGTCGCAGATACGCTTCGCCCGCGATTTGTTCGTCGTAAAATGTCAGCACATCGGCGATATATGCGAACATTTCCAGCAGCATCACGCCAAAATCTTCGCTTTCGCGTCCGCGCCACCCGTTCGATAATCCGGGTTCGCGCGATGCGTCTTCGAGCAGCACCGCCCGAAATGCGGGAAACCGACCGATTTGGCGGGGTAGTATGTTCAAGCCCGGCGAAAAGTACATCTGTGACGCCTCTTGCGGGCGACCGGGTTGTAAATGCTGGTCCTTGGTCATGCGCCACCTCTCACATTGACGTGCAGTGTGCCATGTTCCGGGTACAGACGTTCACCGCCGACGCGGATAACCGCATCGATGCCCGCGTCGTAAAATAACTCGTCAAACCCAAATTCACGCCATTCAAACCAGCCGCGCCGCCGAATGCGGATGCTTTCGACCGCCAGCACGCCGTACACGTTCGCCGCCGCTGCTTCCAGCGCACCACGATACAGCCGTGTGCCAAACGTAAAGTTATCCGGCGAGAAAAAGCCGCCTTCACCGATGAGTGCGGTTTGTACCGCTTCTTTGACCATACCCGCGTACACGAACGAGTCGGCGCACACGCTGATATCGATATCGATATCGGCATATTTCGGTGGGCGTGCCTGCGCGTCTTGTCCGGCTTGACGAAAGCGGTCGATCTGCGCGTGCATATCGGTCAACTGCGCGGTTGAAATTTCGAAGGCGTCGCTTGGGTCGGCGCTGACGAAGATCGTTCGCCAGCTCCCCGTCCAGCGCATGACCGCGCCCGCGCGCTGCACCCATGCCAGACGTTCGACCGCTTCGGCGTAATCTTCGGGGCGCACGGCGCGATACGTGACCGCTCGAAAGGCTTCCGGCGCATTCAGGCGCACGCTTTCCGCGCTTTCGGCGGGGCTTGCGCCCGTCGCTTCGATGGGATTGGTGATCGCGGTCACAAACGACACATTCAGCAGCGGGTCGGGCAAAAAGCGCGTCAGCACATGACGCGGCAGGTTTTCGCCCACATCCACACGATAATCGACGACGAACACATTGCCGACGGGGGGCAGCGCGCCAAATTCACCATCGCCAAACCGGATTGTCCAGCCAAGCCCGGTCAGATAATCTTCATGGATAAGCTCGCTCCCCAGTACCGGGTACCCCGCGACCCGTCCCCGCATGCCGTCATCGAGCGTAAAATGGGTATCGCTCGCCAGCGACGATGACGCGCCCAAAAACGACGCCCGCCATGCCCATTCATCGGCAGGGATGCCGCCGCCATCGACGACCGGACGCCAGTCACTGCCGCCCCATTCTGCGCCGTATACGCGGATTTCTGGCTGATAACCGCCGCGTTCGGCGTTATACAAGCGGCTGAGGTTGAGGATATCGCTGTCGGGCAGGCTGAAGCGGTAAATCGGTGTGCCATCCGCGCCGCGCCGTTGAATCGCGCGCGGCGGCGGGGTTGCATCTGCCGTGACAGTCGGCGTGCCGATGCTGAATTCAAGCCGCCGTGTTTCACCCGCCGTCGCGGGGAGAATATTCCCGCGTATATCGATGTTGATTTTATCGATCAGGTACGGCGTCGGTTCGCGCCATGTCAGCCGCGTATAGGCATCGCCCGTGAGCGGATCGACCGCCGCGACCGCGCTTTCGAGCGTAATCAACAGACGTACTGCCGGGTCGGATGGGTCGGCGGGATTGGTTTCGAGCAGCAGCAGCGCATTCACGTTCACCGCGCCGACGACATCGTCGCGCACATCGAGAAACGTCGAGCCGCCCGGCAGCACCGTATCATCTTCATCCCCGAAATAGAAATACGGCAAAAACTGATTCCGCGCCGCATCGACCGCGTAATCGGTAGTGTCAAATAAGCCCGTGCCAATTTCGAAAATGACGCGCCCATCAGCATCCCCGATGCGTGCGCCCGCCGGAATAATGCCCGCGCTGCCCGCATTCACGGTGACATCGATCCAGGTCGTCGCGGCAGACCCGTCGAACGGCTCGTAATTGACCAGGCGCGCATGTTGGCGCAGTGACAAGCGCTGCGTCGCGGTTTCCAGGTATGCTTCATTGGCGATGCGATCCTGATAAAATGCCATTTCATCGCCCAATGCGCTCAGCACTTCGACCAGCATGATGCCGACATCTGCCTCAAGCCGATCCTGCCAGTGTGGATAGCGCTGCGACGCAAAATCGAGCAGCGCGCGCCGAAACGTGACGAAATCGCGCGCGGTGTAATCGACCGGAAAATCGACATAGGTTTCGGGGAAGGGCGGCGGTTCGTCGGGTTCGCAGTCGATACCGGGCGGGCAGTTTGCCTGAAAGCTGAAGACATCGCTGCTAAAAAACGGATCGATGCGCGTCGGGACGTTCGGGTCGAGGATGGTCAGCCGGTGGTGCGCGAACGACGCCGGACGTATGACCTCCAAACGCATGACCGTGCGCCCATCGACGACCGCCCAGTTGAGCGCGGTAATCACAACATCCGGCATGTCAAAATCGCGCACATTTTCGATGCGAATATCGGCGCGCGTCAGCGAACTGGGCAGCGGGTTATCGAGCGTTTCTGGCGCGCGTAAAAAATACACATCCAGGCGATTCTGACTGGGATAGACATAAACAAAATCAATACCTGTCAGTTCAGATTGCCCCAGCAGCAGCGCGATACGATCCTGTGCGCCAGTGGTCACAGTGTCACCTCCAGGTTCAAAATCCGCCGCTCCTGGCGTGCCTTGAGCACATAGGTGACGCGGACTTCGAGCGTGCTGTCATAGGCGGTAACTTCGACCGCGCCGACATCGATGACGGTGCTCAGCCAGCGCGTCAGCGCCTGATACACCGCGAGCTGCATCAGGCTGGCACCGCTTGGGTCGTTGGGCGCGAACAACATGCGCCGCAGCCCGCAGCCGAAATCGGGGCGGTGCGCGCGTTCACCCGGCGCGGTCAGCAGCACCTGTTTGATCATTTGCTCGACGTGCTCGGCATAATCGGTTTCGACGGTCAGCCGTCCAAGCGCTACGTCCACCGTGATGGGGTAGCGGATGCTGCGGATTGCGGATGCTGCCATGCGCGTTACTCCTTTCAAAGATGTGAACGCAGAAGACAAAACCGCGTTCACCTTTCAGCTCATCCCGTATGATTGCTCACTGACTTTCGACCTTCGCCTGCGTCTGGCTGATTATGACCGTCCCTTGTGGAACGCTCATCGCGCTGAAACACAAGCCGACACTGCTTTCGCTGAGGGTGGGGGTCCCGTTGACGGTCACTTTCATATCCGTCATCACCCACTGCACCGTCATGCACGGGCTGGGCATCGTCCCCGATGGCGCGGGAATTTGAAACGGGCAGCCCGAAATCGTACAGGTATCGGTCGCTAACAGCAGCGCCGCGCCGTCAGCTTTCACTTTGGTATTCGCGCTGGTCGCTGATACCGTGCCGCCATGCGGACAGGACATCTGTGAATTGACCGTCAATGATTTACCCGCCATGATCATTGCTCCTACGAAACGACCAGTGACCCGCTGTTGACAGTGACGCTGGTTTGTCCAACTTCGATTTTGCCGCCCGCATCCGCCGTGATGGTGCCGCTGTCAACCGTCAGCGTCGCCTGCCCGACTTTGCCTTCGATGGTGGTTTTGAGCGTGAGCGTTGCGTCTTCGGTTTCGATTACAATTTCTCCTGCTTCATCATCGATTTTGATCGTCACCGCGCCCGTCTTCCACAGCTTGATGTTCGCGCCTTCGCCAGCGTCATCGGGCATATCGTCGTCGCCCCAGAAAAAGCCTGTCCAAATCGGATAGCTGATGTCGCCTTTTTCGAATTCCACCCATACATTCGTCCCGGCTTCAGGAAACGTCTTAAAGCCGACACCCTCACCTGCATAGGGCACGCACGGCAGCGCCCACACGCCGACATCCGCCCCAAATACATCGGGCACGATGACTTTAAGCCGCCCTTTATTTAACGGATCAACGTTATCCGATACTTTTCCGGCATATTTGCCAAAATAGTGGGTGCGTACCCAGGTCATCAGCGCGTCGAGCGCATCGGTTTGCATTTATGTTTCTCCCTGCTGAATGGTTCGTTAAAAGCTATACCAGCCCGCCCAAAAACCCGACACCCGCGCCGCTTGCCTTCCAGCCGCTGCGCATCAAGGTCAGTTCCATGCGATGATCGCTTTCATCGATGATGTGGCGGACTGCCGCTACGAAATAAAAACCACTGTAACGCGACCCGACTCCATCGACCTGGACAATCGAATGCGCGCGCACCACCCGACCCAGGCGAGCCGCGCTGACGGTGCAGGTCGCGGTTAAAAACCAGCTCGATTCGAGCAGCACGCCGCGCGCGCGCGCGCTTAAATCACCGACATCACTCACCGCCGCAATCAGCGATGCGGTGCGCGGGTCGCCGCCCGCAATTTCGCTCAGGCGTATATCACCCGGAAAACCCGTCGGTTCTTCGATATTTTCAGCGTTGAGCGCTTCTTTTGCGCCGCCATCCCACCCCTGCGCGATAACCGTCGTCGGGCGTTCGACATCCCAGCTAATATCGAACGCGTCGAGCGTGGGATTATCGAGATTGAGCGTGAGCAGCGCCGCGTCATCACTTTCAAGCGGCGGCGGTGCAAAATGCGCGGTTTCGACCAAATCGGCATCACAGCGCACCCAGAACAGATAACCGTTGCGCCGTGCCAGCATCCGGCAAAAGTTCAAATCGGTATCATGCTGAATCAACGTGCGTTTATCTTCCAGGTGGCGGGTGTCGGTGTCGGTGATGTCAGGCGTCAAGCCGTAATTGCTGACGATGCTGCTCACCGCGTCGGCATCCGACGTATCATCGGGCCATTGTGTGATTTTGGTCGCTCGATCCATCCTGAGCAGCGCATCAGCGCCGATGACTTCGACCATCGAGCCATCAGTACCGTGCAATAGTTTGATTTGCTGGCTGAATACCTGCCCTTTGACCAGGCATTCGTTGAAGCCTTGCGAACGCTGGAACACCGCTAAATCGGCACCGGGCGACAGTCGATCATCGGTCAGCGGGACTAAATCGCCGTCAGTGTTTGTCACCGGGTAGCGGATATAGTAGGTTGTCGGCTGCCACACACGCTCGTGTACTTCGACCAGCGATGCACCCATCAGGTCAGCGGCGTTTGTACCATCGGCAAGGATATCCACCCCATAAGCCATGATTTACAGCCCTTGTGTTGGAATAGCGATTTGTGCTTTTTCCGCGATGGCATCGGCAGTCATCGCGTCGTTGATGGCACAAATGCGCCAGTAACCATGCGGGTCGCGCAGATAACGCGCTGCCAGATGATCAAGTTTTTCGCCCTGTTTATGCACATGATAACCGAGCAGGTTTTGCGTCACATTGGGCGGCGACAGCACCACCGTCACCTGACGCCCACGCCCGTCGGTGGTGGTGATTAACTGCGCTTTTGCGTAACGGCTTTTCGTCTCAAATAACATGTTTTCCCCTTTTCAGCGGCGGATTGAGCGCCGCCCACATCGCTAGAACGGCAGCATATTGATGATTGATTCGACCGAGTTGGCGAGATTTGCCGTCGCCAGAATTTGTTTTTGCACCATCGTAAATTTATAGGCACCGACCGCGAATTCTTCGATAGCGGACAACGGCGCGACATTGTTGCTATCTGGCGAACGACGCTCAAACGCGCTCGGCGTCAGCACGGTAAACCCAGCCGAAACAACAGCGCGCGTCGGGTATAAAAGCGGCGAAAACGATTGTTCTTCCACCGAAAAACTTTTTAAGCGTACCGGGACAATGCGACCAGGTCCCCAGAAGAACAGCGTGACGGGCACATTGCGTGTGGGCACAACTGCCGCTGCCGCGTCGCCCGTCAAACTGGCGGCGCTGCCCGCACCTAAAGACGCGCTGACGTTGAATAACAGCGTGCTGCCCTCGGTGATGGGGTACAGCAGCATTTCCAGCGCGGCGATGCGATCGGCGATGCCAGAAGCGACCGCGATAGGATGAAATTCTGGTTTTTCCAGCGCGTCGGATGCATCCAAAATCAGCCGCAGCGAAAATTCTTCCTGTGGGTCAAATGGCTGCGCGCGGGCGGTGGTGCTGCCGCTGGTGCTCGATGCAGCCGGGGTGGCGGCGGGCGCGGCGGTTGGGTCATAGGCGGTCAGCGTGCGCGTCACGCTTTCCGGGTTGTATTGAAAAATAATGATATTGGGAATCGGGATAATCAACGGCGCGTCGAACCGAATCAACGCCCCTTTGAGCAGCACGGGTGATCGTGAATATCCATTCGCCATCAGGTCGTCTCCTTAGGTATCCATGCAGCGTATCAGCGCCACTGGCTCATAATGCGTGCGTTGCGCCCATCCACCGCCGCCATGACGCGGCTGACAAACGCCGAACTTGGCATGGGCGTGCCAGCCGGGGCATGTGCCAAAAATGCCTGTGGTTCGTGCAAGGGTAGTGCGGTTTCGAGCGCGGTTCTCATATTGGTGTACATCCAGTGATAGGTTGCTTGGATGGCGAGATAGACTTTTTCTTTATAAAACGCGCTGGTTGCAGGCGCGATGGGCGCGTATAACTGGCGCATCAGTTCGCCGCCATCGGTTGCGCTGATGCCTGTCAGGCGGCGCACATGGGCATAAAAGACTTCATCGATGATTTTGCCTTGCAGCCATGTGCCTTCAATTTCGATGGGGTTGCCGTTCGGTCGGCTGACCGCATCAAAGCTCCCCCACTGACTTGACCCGTTGATGTGCAGCCGCCCGTTGATATGCGTATCCGCCGCCAGCGAAATCGCGGGCAAGCCATTGCTGCGCCCGGAAGTCGGGTCGAGCCGGTCGAAATCGATGCGTCGCCCCGCACCGTCGTCGAAGCGTGAAATCGGCGTCGCGCCTTGAAAACCGGGTGGAAAGCGCAGCGACCCTCCCACACCCGGTGTGCGCCGGCTGAGTTTCGTCCCGTTCAGGTTTTCAAAATACTGCACGAGCAAAAATTGTGGGATGTGATGCGATTCGCGCCCGCTGCGTGCCGACTGATCCATTGAGCTACCCGGAAGCGTATGATGCGTCAAACTCGGTGAGATACCCGGCGCGTCGCGGGTTGTCGTCGAAATCGCGCCTGTAAGCTGCCCATGGGTGGCAACGCGCAAACCGCCTGTCGTCCCGCCCAGGTTATCGGTTTCGATATAATTATCCCACGAGCCGACGCTCAACTCGCCATAGCTGGTGAATTTGTCTTCCAGTTCGGTGATGAGCGCATTACTGAGGCGGAATTCTGGCGTCACCCCCACCCCCGCGTGCCAGATGCTCGATGCGTCGGTGGAACCAGTTCCTGTCAAAATCGTGCGCACGCGTTCCCACTTGGAACCCCATGGTGGTGGCGCTGGAGTAGCGCGCGCGCGGTAGTTTTCGGTGTTACGTCGCATGAGCAAATACATCGCGCTGCTGCCATTTATACTGCCGACCGATAAATCGAGCACGCGCGCCCGCGTCACGTTTGTCCCGTCATGGTGGATGTCGAGCGTGACGCCCGTATCGCCAAACACATAATTTTTTAAGGTCGTCGCCATTGTATTTCTGACCAGCTCGACCGTCCCGTTGGTGCGTTCGTGCGTGCTGAGAAATGCAATCGCGCGCACCACTCTCGAGCTTAAGTCATGGTTTCGAAACCAAGTCGCAATTTCGGCGCGCGCCAGGTTAAACGGTTCTTCATGTTCGTTGCCCGCGCTGGCAGTGGTCTGCACCAATAAGGCGTGTACTTGTCCCCAAAATCTTGTCCCCGCCCTCAGTGCTACATCCATACCCGGTTTTCGCAGTGCAGCGTGTGGGATGCCGCGTAACGCCTGCGCTTCGACTTGTCCTTCCAACGTATCCGCCAGATGATCGCTTTGCATTTCTGCCAGCGTACGCGTGACGAGCGTGGTAGCGACCGCGGGCAGCAAGCCGACGCCGCCCAGATAGTCGATTTCCAGCGCGTCATCGCGTGTGCCGAGCGCACGTTGCGCCATGTTATCCGCCGCGCGTTCGCGGCGTGGGTCGCGCTGCAAGCCGCGATGCGGTGTGCCAGGCACGGGCAGCGGTTCATTGAGAAAGCTCAACGGACGCGCGCCTGTCTGCTGCAAGACATGCGCCAATTCGTGGCGCAAAATCTGGTCACGAGCGGCACCGCGCCCGTCGAGATCGTCGCTCAGATAGATATGGCTGCCGCTCGTGAGCGCGCGCGCGCGATAAAATGCGGTCAAACGGTCGGCATCTTCGTCATCGTGTACGCGCACATGGGCGAAATCGTGCCCGAAACCGCTTTGGTAGCGCGCGCGTTCTGCCGCCGAAAGTTCGCGCCCGCCTTCAAATTCGACGGGCGGCGAGCGTTTATCCCACGGGTTGTACTGAAACTCGTTAAATGGCAGGTCGTGGTCGCGTTCGTCATCGCTCATAGCCTCAGTGAGCGGTTCGGTAGTGTCGGTTTCGAAGGTCGGCGGTATGTTGGGTACGGTGATGAGAATTGCGCCATCGAACAGCGAATTCAACAGATTATTTACGCCACCTGCCATCTCGATTTGTGCTTCGTGCAACATACCTTGCAGTCGGTCGCGTACCGCTCCCTGCCAGAGCAAATTCGGGTCTAAGCCTTCGTTGCGCAGCGCTTCGGCAATTTGTGCAGTCAGCAAGGTCGTTACCGAGGTGTTTCGTATGATTAACGCCAGTGCGCGACCACGCATCCCCAATGTACCGAGAAATCGTTCGAGGATCGCTGCGTATATAATGTCCATAGGCAGGATGTTTTCGGGGGCGATCATGCCGTTCAAGCCGTCGAACAATTCGTTGAAGGCGGTGCTTAACCCCGCTGATAGCTGGTCAGCAGTCGATTGCGGGGCGCTCGTGGATGGTATCGGATTGCCTTCCGCGTCCAGCTCGGCAGCTTGTGGATTAAGAATATCCTGTAAGCGCTGCAAACCAGAACCCGCCAGACTGATAAGTGCACCTGCAACACCCATAAGACCGGGCAGCGCGCGCAGCAGCCGCCCGACAATCGGAATACGCCCAATCACGCGGCGCGCGCTCACCATGCCAGTGAGGACGCGCGCTTTTAGGCTGAGGAACATTTCGGCAATGCGCCCACCAATGCGGCGCACGAAGGCGATGATTCGTCCAAAACGACCCGTCGGTGCGGGGCGGGGGCGTGTGGCAGGGCGTCCGGTGCGTGCGCCGCCCGCCAGCCGTGCTTCGAGCGCATCCTGAAACGGCAGCCGCCCACCAAACAACAGATATTCCCATAAATGGTCGAGCATGATAGCGCGGTTATCGGGCGTGACGAACTCGCGCAGGCGTTCGACGATTTCCTGCGGCGCCTGCAATATTTCTTCGCGGATCGTCGGCATTTCTTCGATCATAAAGCGTAATAGCTGCACCGCTGTGATCGGACCCGTCAGCACTGGCACTAGCGCCGCGAGATCCATACCCGCGTTCACGGCGGTTTCGGTGATGACGCGCAGATTTTCCAAGCCTTCGACGTACAACTGCATGGTGACGGCGTGCGATAAACGTTCCATCAAGAAGCGGTTGGGGTCGTTCAGGCTTGTTGTGGGGTTGGTGATGCTCGATGTGATCGTGATCGACGCGCTGTCTACTTCTTCACCGTGTTCGTCAGTCGTCACGTTCACGTAAGTGAGCAGGGGTGTCGCGCTGGCGGCGGTAATTTCGCTGCCGCCGATTCCAGTTTCGACGATGGGCGGTTGATAAGCGGGCGTATTTTCGCCATACGACCAATGAAAGACAAAAGGCGTGTGTATCTGAGTGATACGGTAGCGAATGCCATCGATGGTGAACGCATGATCAATGGGCAGCACGCGATCTAAATCGATACGCTGCAAACCGCGCAAATCTGTCGTTGTCCTCATGCCGGTTGCGCGCTGACTGGCACGGATGACATCTAGCCAGCGTGTTCTCAGGTCGCTCAACGCGCGGTGATGCGCCAACACCGTGGTGGTGTTTTCGCTGGTGTGCAGCATACTGGCGAGCTGTGATTCGGCGTCAGCGCGGGTGGCAAACGCGATAGTGTCGGTAAGGTAGCCGAAAAAGCCGGTAATCAGGTCTTGGCGCCGCTCGGTCATGGGGTAAGTGAGCGATGTCCATGTGAACGCGCGCATTAATTCTGGCGCTATATTCAAAATCAGCACGTGCATGTGCAGTGCGTTACGGGCTTGCGCTGCCTGACGTGCTTGAGCGGCGCGTGCTTGTGCCGCCGCATCGGTCGCTGCGCCAGCGTCGGGCGGAATACTATGCTCAAGGTCGCTTTTGAAACGGGCAATCGCATCGAGCGCGCGGTTGGGCGCGTCTGCCGCCGAACCTCTGCGATTGCCCGTTTCGTATTCGATCAGCCGCTCCGCCGCGAACTGCTGCATGACGCGGCGGTCGCGTAGATTGCCTTGCTCGATCAACTGGTTGCGTTCACCAATCACGGTTGTGGTGGTCGCATCGATGCTGTGCGTGATTGTGCCGAGCAGGTCGGTAAAACGTGTCTGGTCGCCTGGGTCGGCTCTGGTTTCCGCTTGTGCGTGTAAATCGCTCAACAACTGGAGCAAACCAGGCGGCGTTGCGGGTGCTGTGAGCAGTGCATTGATCGCCGGAATCGTGCGTAAATGATCGATGACGCGATGAAACTGCGGCAGATACCAGACAAACGGGACGTTTGGGCGCAAATAATCGATGATGTAATGGTCTTGCCGGTGCGTGCCGATGTCTTGCAGTTCTGCAAAGCGCGGGTGCGCCTGCAGCAGGTCAAACAGCGTGCCGCGTGTCGCGTCGCCGGCGTCATTTTCGTTCCAAATCAGCGTGTAATTTTCGGGTATCCAACGCTCTGGCATGGGCAGTCGTTCTTCGGTCAAACGCAGCGCCTGCTGCACCAAACCGTAGGTTTGGGGCGATAAACCCTCGCCATACTGCGCCAACAGTTCGCGCGCCGCCGCGACAAATGTTTGGTTGTAAAGCAGGTAATAAAGCTGCACGATTTGCCCGGTGCTTAAGCCCCACCCGGCGACCACGCCGCTGACATCGTTTTGCAGTTGATTGAGCGTGACCTCGCTTTTGACCCACGCGCCCGTGAAGGCGAGATAACTCTGCCCGACATCCTGCCCGCGAAAGATCGTGAGCATGGCATCGATGAGCGGTTGATCCTGCGTGAGTGTGCCCAGCATAAACCCGAACTTCGCGACCATTGCACGATGACGCAAACGGACATCCGCCAGATTGTTCCAGCGTTCCATGAAGGCTTGGTCAGTGGTGAGGCTGTACGCGCGCAGCGTGACGAGCAACTGCTCCGTCCACCACTGCGCCAACCCGTACCACTGCGCCACGTTCAGGGCGTCGGGGTTAGCGATGTCACGCCGCCGATACACCGACTCGGTTTGCTCGCTGAGCGCGCGCTGGCTGGCGGTGAGCGCCGTGAGCGCGCGCGTGATTTGCGTGTTGTACGCGGTCGCATCGAGCAGGGTGGGTGGCGTGCCGCCCATCAAGGCGGTGATGCTGCTTTTGACCGCCGTCACAAACCCCGCCAGCGCCGAATAACGGCGGTTGGCGCGCAAATTTGCGAACTCGGTGAGCATGGCGGGCGTAATTTGGATGACGGGAATATCGGTGATGGTCGGCGCGGCGTTGGGCGCACCGATATTAGGCAGCGCGTTGGCAAATGCGACGTGGCTCAACTGCAAAAATCCGGCACTCAAGCCGATGACGCGATTCCAGTATGTGCGTGCGGCGGTCGTCAGTTCCAGCATTTGCGGCGATAAATCGCGCAGCAGATTGAAGGGCGCATTCATGTTGGTTTCGGCAAGATGCGCCAAGGGCGCGATTGTACCCTGCCGCCGCGCGACTGGGTTGGCATAAACCGCCGCCGCGTTCTGTTCAAGCTGCGTCAACATGGTATTCAAGCTGGTGTTGAGGTCATATACCGCTACATGTGCCCTCCACACGCGCTCGTTGTCCTTCATAAACGGTATAGAAGCACCTATATTCGCGATATAATTTTCGTTATAAGTAAGCGTGTCTGTCGCTATCCGCGCCGATCCGCCGGGCGTGGCAGTCGGTCGCGTCAGGTAGCGCCAGATCGCCTCCAGATACAGACTTGGAAAAATCGCGGAGAGTCCAGGAATAAGTGGAATAAGCTCGGTCGCCCAGTTGATGCCGTGCTGTGGGCTGTTCATGAAATAATCGCGGAAGGAAACAAGCGGGTAGGTGGTTTGTAAGTGTCCGTCCTGTGTCAATAAATAAATCACGGTGTCATAGCGACCCAGTATTTTGAGCGTGTCCATCAACAGGCTGCGCGCGCGCGGTGCGCGTCCGTTAAAATCACCTGCGCGCACGCGCCGCTCAAACGCGCTGACCCCCGCGCTTTCGCCTAATGCCGTGGTCAGCGTCGCCGTCGCACCCAACACGGCTTCGAGTTCGGTCGCTACCGCACTTAAATCGTCGCGCGTGGTCTGCTCTTCGAGTTGACTATTGATTTGGTAATCGTTCTTGACCGCCTGCCATAACTCATCGCGCTGTACGTCGGCGCTGCCGTGTTGGTCGGTGGCGTGCCACACGCCGTCAGGATCGATGACGGCGGTTTGCTGCAGCACATGCGCGACTTCATGCGCGATTAAGCGCTGACCGTCGCCGGTTATCGGCTGATACATGCCCGCGCCGAAGAAAATATCGCGTCCGCTCGTAAACGCGCGCGCGCCGTGTTCATGGGCAAAATCTGCCGCCTGTGCATCGGTGTGAAGCTGTACCGCGCTCAAATCGGCGTTATAGCGCGCTTCGAGCGCCGTCCGCAGCCCAAGCGGGAGCGACCTGCCTTCATGCGCGTTATAAACGGGCGCGGCAGCATCGGCAGCTGTGAGCAGGCGCGACAGGTCGTGTTCACCGCGCGTAAATGCGACCGCCGCCGTGCTTGCCTGGCGTTCGTGCGTGTTCACGCGTGCCGTCTGGGCGTGCGCTTTTTCCCGCGTGATGGTGGTTTGCTTCGCCTGTTTCATCGCTGACTCTACCCGTTCATCTGCCGCAGTATGGCTGTGGTCACACGCGCTGCCAAGTCTTCGATGCTCTCGCCTGACCGCCCGTCAATCTGTATGCGCATCGCCTCTTTTGAGGCGTGTATCGGGTGAGCGGCGAGCGCCTGCGCCACGTTGTCGCTCACCTGCGCCGCCAGATGTGCCGCCTCCGCCGCGCTCATCGCGCCAACCTTAATCCGAATGCCCTGTACGCGAAGTTCGGTCATGGTCATCCCTCAAGCCGGGTGCGTTCGCGTTCATTGAGCGAGCGCCCTTCTTTGGACATTTCGCGGTCAAGCCCGCGTATCAGATGCGCCTGGCTCAGCACAGCGCCATCGCGCCGCGCGGCAAACATGGCGGATAAGACGACATACTTGATCTGTGCGCCCGTCAATTCCTGGTCGGCAGCCAGATGCCGGATAAATTTATCGAGACGCCGGGGCGCATCCTCGTCCGCCAATCCAGCGATCACCCGCACCCAGATATGCCAGCGCTGCGCGGCATCTGGCTTGGGAAATTCCAGGACATAGCGCAGGCGTCGCAAAAATGCCGGGTCGATGTTCGCCTTGCGGTTGGTCGCCAGCAGCGCAATCCCGCCGTAGCTTTCCAACGCCTGCAACAAATGATCGGTATCGGTATTAGCGAAACGGTCATGCGCGTCCTTGACTTCGGTACGGCGCGCAAATAACGCATCCGCTTCGTCGAAGAACAGCACGACATCCATGCCCGCCGCCCGCGATAACACGCGCTGTAAATTGTGCGCGGTTTCGCCGACGTATTTGCTCACCACCTGCGATAAATCGATGCGGAACAAATCCAGCCCCACTTGTGCCGCGATCACCTGCGCCGCCATCGTTTTACCAGTGCCCGGTGAACCCGCGAATAGCGCCGCCAAGCCGCGCCCCTGCGGAAACAAGCGCCGTGCTTCGGGTTGTTCCCAGAATGCGCCGCGATCGCGCGCCTCGAACACGAAATCATCGAGCGCGGCGCGCACCCCGTCGCTGACGATTAAATCATCGGGCGTGAAGGGACATTCAAGCGGCTGTGCCAGCCCGCCGAGCAGTTCGCGCCCGGCGCTGCGAATCGCCGCCGCCATCGTCGCGGGTGCAGCGCTGGGGATGCGTGCCGCGTCCGCAATCGCTCCCGGTCGCGCGTTGAGCCGATATGCTAGTTCGTACATGGCGTTGGGCTGTGCGGCGCACGCGGCAGGCGCGTATTGCTGCCATAAACGCCAGCGCGCGTCGGTGGTGGGGGTGGAGAGCATAATCCACGATTCAAGCGCATCGTCGAGCGTGGGGGTGGGGTCGAGCATATCGCGGATGATGAACTGAACCGGAAAATGCGCGATCTCGTTCGACCAGCGCCGCGCCGCCGTCGCTGGTGTCATCGCCCATGCCAGCGCGCACCGATGGAGAAACGCATGGCGCTGTGCATGAATAAACGTCGTCTCCCATTCATGATCGGGGATGGCTGCCGCGTCGATTGCCAGCAGTGGCATGCCCAACTGACGGCAGATATTCGCCGCGAACGTGCGCCGTCCGCTGCCGGGTGGCGCGATCATGTGCAGCACGACGGTGCGCATCGGTTCATCGCTGAGCGCCTGTGCGGTAAAGCGCGCCGCCGATTCAATATCCCAATCAGGCAGCGGGTCGAACGGTGTAATCAAACGCCCGTGTCCGAGCAAATGCCCGTCGAGTTCGTCGTTGCCCATCAGCCAGGTAGTGATGGCGGGATCGAGCGTCAGCGATGCGAGTTCATGTGCGCCGTGCAGCGTTTCGTTCAGCGTGACCATACGCCAGCGCTGAAGCGGATTTTCGGCGCTCCAGTTTACAGACCGACCGCGCCCGAACAGACGCGCCGCCAGCGTCAGCGTGGGGGTAGGGCGAGAAGCATCATCATGCAGGTAGGCGTACAAGCGCCCCAATGATGGATCCGCCGCCGCCGCAAGACACACATGCAGTACATCAATATCGGTCGAATCGAGCGCAAAAACCCGTGTGAGCTGCGCCAGCCGCGAGTCCTGATCGCGCGTGAGCAGCGTGTCGGTGTATTCGATGCGCGCGTTCAAATCGGGGTCGGGGTTTGAGGCAATCCAGCGCGCTTCTTCAAGCGGGTCATCGGCGTCGGTCAGCAGGCGGTTGATTTCGCTGGCGCGCACATCGTGTAAACTGCCGTTGCTGCTGACAAAATGACTGCTCAGCCATGCCAGGCGACGGCGCGCATACAGGCGAACACGCAGCATGACCAAGCCGATGCTGGAGGTGGCATCGATGCTGGCGAACGGCGCGCTGGTGCGTGAGTCGGTGGTCATCAGGCGTTCACCCATTGGGGCGCATTTTCTGCACCGTTGATGATGAGGCGAAAACTGACGACATCGGTCGGGCTGACGCCAGAGGGCAGGCGAGCGCGCAGGGTATCGGGGTTGGCGGGGTTGGGCGCGGCTTGGATGCCAAACTGACCGACCTGAAGATTACTGAAATCACCCGGTTGTAAGCGCGCCGCGCCGATATAGACCTGAAGGGCGTCCGCCGCTAAATCGGGGTGGGCGAAGCGATAGCCGGTCACTTCAAATTCGCCTGTGATGCCATCGGGCGCGCTGATGGTATCGACGCGCGGCGCGACGACGAACGGTGTTTCGTTGGAAACAGCGTCCAAAACGACCGTACCGCCTGCGCCCGCACGGGCACGTTCCGCCCGTACCGATACCGAGTAAATGCCGGGCAAAATCACGATACCGCTGGCATCCAGGCGTGCGGTTGCGGTGATGCGCTGCGCGCCAAACACGATATTCCAGGCGGCGGGCGCGGGGTCAAGCGGAATAGCGACCTCCCAATCGGCGCGCCGCAGCCGTAATTCCAGCGCGTCGCCAAAAAACGACGTGCCGATGACGCTGAAGGACGCATCATATGTCACCTGGGCGGGACGCAGTTGCAGCGCGCGCGGGTCGGTTTCGTTGGGCAGCGTGAACAAAATGACATTTTCGGTCGCATCCACGCGTGGGCTTTGGCTGGGCAGGACATAAACGTTGTATGCCAGCACACGACCCGGACGTACCTGCGGTTCTTCTGGTTCGAGCAGCGCATGAGCGACGTGATAATACGCCGATAAACGCAGCGCCTTTGACCCTGCCGTCCAATAATCGATGGCGTGGTCACGCTGCACGGGCAGCAGCGCCACTTTGAAACGATTAGCGCGCTGCCGCAGCCCGGGCGACATGACCGTCACGGGCAGGTTTAAGTCGTTCATAATAAAGGTGTCATCGGTGATGAGGGGATAATCGTGCAGCGCCTTCATCGCCAAGCCCATCAGCAGTTGTTCGCGTAATGTACCCGCGCTCGTTTGTAAATCGCTGTGCGCGGTCAGCACATAATATAAATTCAGCGTCATCGAAGTATAGCGCACGGGGGTATCGCTCACACCGGGAATATACGCGGTCTTATTCTGTATTTCTTCGGTGGTGTGATACAGGTAAAACCCAAGCGTATTATTGCCTTCCAGCGCATCCGGAGGGAGAGGTTCAACGCTCAGACTGCCGCTGAATTCGGGCGACGCTTTGACATGCGTATCCATCAGCGTGATGAATGTTTGAGTGACCAGCGACAAATCGAGAAGCGCCATTGAAGCACATCCTTGATATCAGAATTTCACGCGGCTCAGTTGCTCGTTGGCAGTCGCTTTCACATCTGCCCCATGCCAAACCCACGCTTCGAGCGCACGCCTGCACGCAGCACCGGTACAGCCGGCGCGGCAGGGCGTGCGGGTGGGGCGGGCGGGCGCGGCGGCGTGATTTCGACGACAATATCGCCAATGCTGATGATGGGTGCATCCACCTGTGCGGGTGGCATAAAAGCCGCTGCGCTGTCATCCGGCTGCATCGTCATCACAGGGTGTGTTTCACCCTTATCGCGGGGATATGTGTGCGCGTCTTCGTCATTGTCTACGTGTTCAACACGCGGATCGTCTGTGCGCGCCGCGAACTGCTCTAAATAGGGCGCGAGCAGTTCTGCAAACGTCCAGGGTGAAGAAGACGCTGTATCTGGCATGATGGGCGGTGCGTGTTCGGTATTGGCTGCATCGGGTGTGTTGGTCGGCGAATGCGCCGCCTGGGTAGGTTCGGGTGCGCTCAAAAACGGCGCGGCTTCTCGCTGCGCCAGCGTTAATGATGGGACGGGTGCGGGGGGCGACGACAATACCTCACGCGGCGCAGGTTCATCCCATGCAGCGGCAGGGGCGTTTGACTCACGCTGTGTGTCGATGACGCGATATTCGGCGGGTGGGGGCGGCACGCTGCGCGGCGTATCCTGTGGCGCTGTATCGTGTGCATCCGCTGTCAGCGATTGGATAACCGGACGGTCGCGCTGCGGATGAACGGGAAGCGAGCGAGCAGGCGCGGGCACATCGTCGCTGTCGTCGGCTGCTTCAAATGGATCAAACAGCGCCGTTTCGTTTATGCCGCTGGTTTCTGACGCGGCACCTGCTTGCAGGGGCGCGGGTGAATCGGTGCGCGCGATATTCGTCTCGCTCAACGTCGTGCCGTTATCCCGCGCAATCAAGCGTGCGATGTATCCGTTCATGCGCCCGTCCTTCTACGTCCGCCAGCAGCGCGCATATTCATACGCCGTGCTTCAGCTTCAATCAGCGCGAGATACTGGCGGCGTTCGGTACGTTTGAGCGCTAAAATTTCTTCCAGCCCCCAGTGATACGTCACCGCCAGCGAATGCACTTCGCTCATTAGCCGCGTTTTATCTTTGATAAGCCGTGCCAGCAAAAACGACTGAATATCAAAATTAATCAACTGTTCGCGCCCACATTCAACGCACACCGCGCTTAAATTAACGTTGACAAGCGGGGCGATGTGTTCCATATGGCGTTCGATGTGGTCGAACGTCGCGTCATCGGGTGGATCGGGCATGTGCGAACAGCGTTCCAACAAGGCGCGCCGCGCCACATCGGGCGCAAGCCCAAACACCGCCAGTTCGTCATCGCCTGTGACCAGGCGAAATTGCCAGCCATCGCCCGTCTGGAAAATCGTATCGGGGCGGGTATCGGTCGCCACCTGGGCAGCGACTAAATCACCCAGGGCGAAGGATACATCGAACGGCTTGGCACACGCGATACAGCGCACCGTAGACGCGATCATGCTGCCATAAATCTGACTGTAGACCGCCGCGAGCACGCGGTCGCGCGCCGCGACGGTCAGTTTTCCCGCGCCGCCGTGACCTATCAGCGTGCCCGGTCGATCGATGAGCAAGCGATCGAGCAAATCGAGCGCGGCGGGTAAATCGACCGCCTCGACCGTGCGCTCGTCATGCCCATTGATCGACCGAAGCGCGACCCAACCGCCCGGCAGGGAAATGATGGTCATGATTTACGGCTGCGTCGGCTCGGTCACGCTCAAATCACGTTCCCAGCCTTCATTGACCAGCGTCATGGTTTCAATGGCGATGGCGTTGGCATTCGCATCGAGTTCGGGCGTCGCCTGAATCTCGGATACCCAGCAGCGATAGACTTTGTAGGCTTTGACGACCTGCCCGGCTTCGTTCATCATTTCGATGATGATGTCCTTGCGGAAATCGCGCAGTGACAAAATCACGCCTGCTTCAACGTTGTAAACGGTGTTCGCCCACGCTTCAAAAGCCGCGTCATGGGTGATGCCGCGTTCCAGCGTAATATTTTCGCTGCGGGTTGTGCCCGGCGAATGACGCGGGGTGCTGGGGTCACCGCCTTCACGATGGGTGACGACTTCGGTCGTCCGCTTGAGCGCGCCGATTTTGCTGACACCAGCGACGTAGATGCCATCCCACTTGATGCGAAACATAAAATTTTTGTACGGGTCGAACCGGTACGAATTGACCACGAACTGCGCCATCAGGGTTTACTCCTTAGACTTGAAGTTGACCAGCCATCTGCTGGAGATACAGGATGACGAATTCGGCAGGCTTGAGCGGCGCAAAGCCAACCATGATATTGACAATGCCCAGGTTGATATCGCTTTGGGTGGTGGTTTCGCGGTCGCATTTGACGAAATAAGCGTCGCTCGGTTTTGTCCCCTGAAACGCGCTGCGACGATACAAATCATGCATGAATACGCCGACATTCAGGCGGATTTGCGACCACAGCGGTTCGTCGTTGGGCTCAAACAGCACCCACTTCAAACCGCGATACAGACTTTCTTCCATGTACAGCGCCAGGCGTCGCACGGGGACATATTTGTATTCGCTGGCGAAATCATCATCGCCGTCGTTGGTGCGCGCCCCATACACGACCAAGCCGCTGCTAAAAGCGCGCACGACATTGATGCCGCGTGGGTTCAACGTGCCGTGTTCCGGGTCGCTCAAGCGCTGTTCCAGCCCGACAATGCCGCGAATATCCGCCTCGACACCCGCGGGGGCTTTCCACACGCCGCGCGTACCATCAATGCGCGCCATGACGCCGGCAACCGCGCCCGATGCGCCAATTTCTTTGGTTTTGCGTCCATCGGGAATAAGCAGACGGGGGAAATAAATGGCGCTGTGGTCTTTGACCAAGCCAATGCGCATGGCAGCGATGCCACTCGTCGCCTGCTGCGCGGTTTTCCACGTTTTCGGCGGATCCATAATCAGGAAGGCGCGACGCTGCTGACAAAAGACGCTGGCAGGTCCGTAAACCTGCGCGAGCACACCAGCCGAGCCTTCGTCTTTGTCTTCGGGCAGCACGAGCAGGTTGAACATATCAATCTGCTTCTCAATCAACGGGAAGGCATCGGTATAGTCGCTCAGGACGGGCGCAATGCCATCGGTGACCGTACCTGCAATCACGCCCGCTTCATCAACGGCGGGGGTTTGGGTTTGCGTGCCTGCCGCCACCATCGACCCGAGACTGTAGTAGCGCACATTCGGCGCATTAAAGCTTGAAATCAGGTTGGCGGTGGTGGAGGTTATGGTGCCAAGCGTGTTGGCGGTGCCGCGTGACGTGGTGAGAGTCAGGCGGTTGCCTGCCAGCGTCGCCGTCCAGAAGAAGGTGAGCGGGTTGGCGTTGCGATACTGGTTGATGGCATCGGCGATTTGCGTCAAAACGCTGCCCAAGCCGCCATCGCTGTTACGAAAGAGCGGCGTTGTCAGGGGTGCACCACCCGTCGTTAAGGTGATGGGCACAAGCACGGTGGTCGGTGCGCCGCTGGTATCGAATGCGTCTAACGTCAGGTTGATTTGACCATGTTGCAGTTCTGCGAACTGGCGCAGCTTGACAGGATTGCTGACGGCTAAACTGATCCCTGTTGGGGCAGGGCGATAGGCACTGTACGGCGATACTTCGATGCCCCCCTGGGCGCTGCCTAAACCGAGCGATGCCGTCAAATCGTTGGTCGTTGATGGCAAAATGACGACGCTGCTTGAACCACCGGTATTATTTGACGTGATAGTCAAAACCGATGTCGCATCGGCGGCGGTGGCACCATCATCGAGCGTCGCCCCCGCACCTGCTGCTGGCGTTTGTCCGGCAGGTGTCAGTTCAACCGTCACCGTCGATGATGCCTGCGCGTTGGCTGCCAGCGCATTGTTAATCGCCCCGGCGAGCGCAGTTTCGAGCGCGACAATGCTGGCGATGCCCGCCATGACGATCGTATTGAAATTGACATGAACCGGGGTAGCGCCATCGACAACGATATTAAATTCATTGGTGGTCGCCGTGCTGCCCAGGCGATTCGCCCACTGGTCGAGCAACGTTTGATCATCGCCTGAATCATACAGCACGGGCACGCCCGCCATCGAAAAGCCTGGGATAAACGCGGGCAATCCAGCCGTCGGCAGCGTCGCGGTGACCAGCTTGGAATTGGTCGTGAGTACATCGACGGCGTACCCGGTCGAATCGGGGTTCATCGATAGATTTTTGTAGGTTTCAATATCGGCAATGGTCACGCGCCCCGCCGCATCGACATCCTCGCGGAACAAATCGAGGTTGAAGGTCAGTTCGGGGTTTGCGCCGCCATAAGTCACCTCTGCGCGGATGGTCTGCCCGACCGCGCCGGGATATTTGGCGGTGAGTATCAACACGCCGTTGACACCGCCTTCATTGCGCAGCGTCACCTGGGCGAAAGTGGCGCCGTTGGCGATGCGCATGACGTAACAATCGGTGCCGCCGTTCAGAAAGAACAGCCGGACATGATCCGCTAAGGTGCTGGTGGATGTATCGCTGGAGAAGGTGCGTTCAAAATCGGTGTAAGAAAAAAGTCTAATTGCCTGGTTGAGCGGTCCCTTGCGCGCGCGCGCGATAAACATGCCGATGGAAGTACTCACTCCGGCGATAGAGCGGACTCCACTGGGGATTTCCTGCACATATACACCCGGATACGTCGGCGTGACTGGCATTGTCGTCTGCCTCCTGTTCGTGCGTGCCTTATGACGCGCTGTGCTACAAACTATCAGCGTTGAGGGCACTCGGCTATTGATCTGAGCATACGCTTTTCATTAATTAGCGCAAGTGGGGTAGGGCGATCAACCTGTAACAAAGTTATAAAGATTGCAAGGGTAGGGTGGGGGGAGTGATACGAAAAAAAACCTAAATATTTCCTATCCGTTTTTCGCCAGAAAGTTAACGTCAGTTTATTTCAAATTTAGTCGATTTTAAGCACTACTCTCTGATAATATACTTATCACGCCTTTGGCGGCTTGCTCGGCGGCGGCACAACGGGTGATTTGGCGACGCGCTATCTGTTCGCCGGGCAGCAGTATGACAGCGCCTCCGGCTTGTACTCCATGCGCGCGCGTTACTACGACCCCAACGCTGGCAGGTTCTTGAGCCGCGATACGTGGCCGGTCAACTATGGCAATCCCATGGAGCTCAATCGCTATGGGTATACCGCCCAGAATCCCACCAATTGGACGGATCCCAGCGGGAACGTAGCATTCTTTAGTTATGCCGTGCAACTTAGCAAAAATATAATTGTTAGGGGTGCTGCCATTGGTGGAATCGCTGGACTTCTCGGTTCAGCAGTAATTTACTTTGGTGCCACCTCATTTGATATGTGTGGACCGGTGGTACGTGATGCAATGCTTAAAGTAAATCCTGCGGAGTTTATTCTTCAAGGGACACTTATAGGTATAGCTACCGGCGCATTCATCGCTGCTGGTGGATCAATTTTTGGCGCTGCTGGAGCTGGCTATGCCACAGCGGCTGTTGGTGGTGTTGGTGCTGGAACTGCAATCTATGACATTTACAAAAACGGCGCTAATCTTTGCAATGTTGGAGGGTTGATACTCTCAGTTGTTGGAGGTACGTTTGGCGCACGGGCTGCGGCGAATGTTATACGTAATGCTCGGGTTACAAATACGGATATTCCAGAAGTACCACCTGATACTCCAGAAGTACCACCTGATGTTCCCGAAACACCACCAGATACACCAGATACGCCGCCAGGTAGGCCACCACAACTACCTCAGCTACTTCAAGTTTTAAGAAGTTTTGGGCTCAATGATGCTCAAATAGAAGCGTTTTTGAGAGGGGAAAATGTAGTCTATGAAGCGAATTATGGAGCTACTAACGTTATAGGCGAAATACATTTTCAAGGCGGTAGACTATCAAGCGGTATTGTATCAATTACGAATAGAAGTGGTAGTGGACAACTCGGCTTTCTGCGTTTCCGTAATCAGTCTTTCGCAGTAGCAAGAGCATTAGGGTTAGACGAAATTGAAATCGTCGGATATGCTGTGATAAACAATGACATCCTATCACTATTACCTGAATATGGCTTTACTCCTACAGTTCGTCCTATCCCAGAAGCTTTAGGTGGTGGTCTTCACGCTGCCCGGCAGTCGCATCACCGACGCGACCGACTTCACATACTGTGGATCGCCGCCGAGCGCGCTGAACAATCCCCGTAGAATGCCCGCCGTCTGCTTTCGGGTCGCTTCATCTATAAGGGGGATGGATTCTTTGAGCAACCAATAGGCGTGCAGTCCACCGCCGCTGTCGATGATTGCTGAGGGCGGCGGATTGAAGCTGTACAGTTTGTTCAGCGTGGCTTCACGTTGTTTGGGATCGTCGTCACAGTCGAGATCGACCCACAACGTGGGCAGCAGTGCCACCGCGTCTGCCTTGCCACTTTTCGTTTGGCGTAAGCACGGCGCGAAGTAGACGCCGTAGCCCTCACCATTCAGCGCTGTGGCGCGCTTGAACGCACTGGTCAGCGACCGCTTGTCTCCAATCTTGCTCCAGAACGCTTTCGCGTCGCCCGTCGTTGGGTGGATGCAGCGCAGCTCTATATACAGATCATCCGGTGCGTTCCCGTACAGGGCGCGCAGAAAATCACTGCGCTCCGGCTTGTTGCCGGGTACGTCAGTTTGTGCGATACTCATATTCATTCCTTTTGATTTCACTAGGGGTTGTGAGCGCGACGTTTGGCGACGACTGGCGCTCCCAAGCCCCTGTGTGCTGTCTACAGGTCAATGTCAAATTCAAACGGTCGTTCTCGCTCAGCGCGGTTCGGCACGCTCAGGTCGAGTGACCGCACCTCCTTAAAAAATGCCGCGCATTCTGCCCGACTCATCTCGCTTACGCCGTGCGCCAGGTGTTTCAGGTAGTCGAAACCCTCACCGACCTGGCTGTGCAACAGTTGTGCCACTAAAGCGGCTTCCTCGTGACCTAAACCACGCACCAGCGGGCGAAACTCCACTTCATCGTTTTCGACTGGGCGATAGTAGCCCGCCGCACTCGTGCGCTCGTCGGTTCGCCGCGTACCGCA
>Ga0163147_10001181_pt1 | contig 40298 bp, 52 predicted proteins | sample OliLakLV19MP6G1_FD_148597 | JGI IMG/M metagenome (GOLD analysis project Ga0163147, IMG submission 148597) | Freshwater microbial mat bacterial communities from Lake Vanda, McMurdo Dry Valleys, Antarctica- Oligotrophic Lake LV.19.MP6.G1 | ecosystem: Environmental > Aquatic > Freshwater > Lake >...
TTTTAATATTACATTTAGCAACACCTAGCTGACCATAAAGACCAGCTGGAATAGCTACGGCATTAGATATTAGTTTTTTACCGCTGGCAGAGGCATCAAAAGTAATATTTCTTAAACCAGAGCCAGGAGCACTACTGGAAACCAAATAAGGATCATCAACAGACGAGCTTGTAGTCCACTTATCTTTACCGTTTTCAAAGCCTGGATTATTAAGCAAGTTTATATACTCAAACGTAGCATTATCAATATTGGTTAGCGCTGCAAAAGCTGAAGGAAGTAGTAATAAAAATAATAGTTTCATCATGAGAACGTTACCCCATCTCCTGGTAATATTAATTTAATCGCAGCAGTGCTTGTGTCAGTTCCGCGCGTTAATCTTATTTTAATATAATCGTTAGCCGCTACAGTTATTCCATTAATCTGACCCGAAGAATTAGTTAAATCAAAACTAACCAATTGCGCTTTATTAACCGTACTTGCACTTAGTGTCACGGCAGCATTTGTAGAAGTAAATTGATTATTTTCCTGTGTTACAGTGTCCGATGGCCTAATTAATATAGCTGAAGTCTGAAGAAGTGCCGTCCCAGTAGTTCCAGAAGAATAGAAAGTCTTTTTTAAAAAAATCTGGCTTCCTGTTGCAAAGTTTGATGGTACATAAATAAACCCGTATAGATTCTGTGCAAGACCACTTGAGTACTGATACGTTTCAAAACTATTCTCAACCGCATAAAAAGGTGCTTCAGCATCTTCCAACCACTTAATGGATGATGAAGCGCCAGTACTTTCCAAACCTGCAGTTCTTATATCGTTAAACCAAGCAGCAGTAATTGTATCCCCATTTGATCTTGTAGGAAGGTCTCCGAAAGCCATTAGTAACCTCCCATTTCAGTGATAAAAGCCTTTACGTTTATCGCCGTGATCGTACAAACAAAAGTATTATCAGACCTGATTTGGATTTTAAAACTAGAGTTACCTGTGGTAGTACAATCCCACATTATATAAACGCTGCTTGGAGGAACACTTAGTGTTCGTGTAGAAGCTCCTGCGCTAGAAGCAGACTCAAGTGTAGTTTCGTAAATCGTTGTAGCATCATTAAGTAATATTCTTACATAACCCAAAATATGAGACGCCGCAGCTTGTTCTATTTTTAGAGTCGAAGTGCCTGCAGTAGAATCAGCCGTTAAGCCAATCATATAATATCTATTAGAGTAAGTCCCTTTATCAACCTGAACTACAGTCTGATAACTCGTACTATTATGACTAACAGTCCCACTTGCAGCGGAATACAAAACATTTCCAGGAGCTAGAGCGAATCTATCCACCGATTCATCTACTAAATAAGATCCATCTAATCCGACGGTGGTCCATTTTCCTACCGTAGTTCCGCCAACCTTAACAATTAGATCGTCGCCTGAACCTTCAAAATTTATTAGCTTTGCAATCTCTCCAATAAATACTTTTTTGATATATCCATTGTCGAATCGATAAGTAGATGTCCCAATATCTCCAGCGATATCTTCAGGAGCACCAGATCCGTTTCTCGGAACAATATCCCCCTCTAGAGCTTGCGTAAAACTATTATGATCAGCTGACCTGATTACGTTTCCAGGCGATCTTGTTGTTAAATTATTGGTTCCCATTTTATATTTCCCTTAAGTTAAATTCTATTAATTGATTTTTACAGTCGATACTACGACCCATGACTTTATAAAATTGATCAGTAGTTAATTCTAAGCTGAATATTCCATCAGGGTATCTAGCCTCATCATCATAAATATCAAGGTCATATCTAGGTATTGGATTATTACCAACAGCAAGATACACGGTTGGATAATCTACATTAACTCTGGATAAAATAAATAAATCTAACTTCTCGTAACTAAACGTAGTGACTAACGTCATCTCTTGCTTCTGTGATTTAAATTCATCCTTAAGGGAAGTTAGAATAGTCCCTCTTCGAGTAGTGTTAGTAATAACAGGAACATCTACTTCTTTTTTTCTTATTCCAAAAGTATCAATAGATCCAATATCGCTAGCAATTTCAGTGCTAGCAGACCACGTCCAATAATTAAAAACCTTATTGAGACCATTCTTTAAATTATTAATCGATTGTATGTCTTCAATTCCAGAATCAGATGCTTGACCGTAAAACGTGCGTGAAACATCAGCTTCAGCTTCGCGTGAATTTATATATAATGTTGAATCTAAAATCCAGAGAACTGAGTTTGATCCAAGTAATATGTCATCAAGTACTTCCTTAACGGTCTTATTTTTCCAGTCTGATTTATCGTCGATAATAATATCCGTATCCAAATTAATATTAGCTACATCAACTGTTATAAGATCCGTAATAGCTGATTGATTAAGAGCTTCAAAAAGAATGTCAGAAAATAAATCACCATTACTAATACTAGAATAAGGAAACTCAACCTGACTAAATATTGACTCTAAACCAAGGACGTTGAATGAGAGTATCTGGGTTTTTAAATCGTGGGCCGTTGATTCGTCATTAATTAACCCTTGGAATATTTCAACTTCTTCGCTCAATGTAGCGCTGGCAACAGAACCGCACACAGCTAAACCACAATATGGTCCGTCATCCATAATTTGCCATGTAAGCTTTAATACGCTGTTGGATCTTTTATTTCTAAATATAGATTCAACTACGTTAGTATCGCTAAACTTACCTGAAGCGTTATTAGCTTTAATTTGGAAACTACTAAACTTAAATACTCCAACGTTATATTCGTCTTGATCTACCTGCTGTTTAATTTTACCAAGTGATGTGAAATCAATATACTGAGTGACTTCTTGAAACTCAGTGTATTGGCCAGTCTCATCAAAAGGCTTTATGTAAGCTCTAAAACGACTCAACTAACCACCTCTTCAAGCTTCATTCCGATCTTCATTCCTGTTGCATAAAGTCCTTTGTACCACTCTGGTTGGTACTCATCTACAGGACGAACCAAGAAAAAATCCTCTAGTCTGTATCCGATTCTAACGCTAGAGAACTGTGTCTCATCACCACCGCATAGCCATAGTAGTGCTGGCGCTCTGCCGAAATACAACTCTTCTACTAGAGTTAGATCATCATCGTCTCTCCAGTTAGCTACGTTTAAATCACAAGAAAAAGATCCTATGGATTCAACAACATTAGCTTTACCAGATAGCATTTTATTAATTCTCTTGTTGGCTGATAATGTTGGAAGCTTAATAATAGGAAATCCATTCAACTGTCCTGTCAATAAATACTCAGTAAATATAAGCTGTTTAATCTGCTTATCATCATTAGCCACCATAGTTCCTGTAATTATTATTCTAAATTGATCCGAGGTCACCGCGTTGAAACTATGTCTCTTAGTTGTGGCAGTATTCCCTGAAACATTTATGGGTGTAGAGAAATCCACAAACGTTATTCCATTATGATATTTAATTGTATAAGCCTTTAAATTAACGCCAACCAAAACAATTTCTGAAACATCTTCTGAATCACTTAATACAATATCTAATTGAGTATTAGCAGCATCCGTTGAACCTGTAGTCATCCATGCAGAGGTAAGATTTCTATTACGCATGAAATCCACATAGTCTTGACCATTATCAGTGGCTACCAAGTCGGTTGCTGTGATTTCAATATTTTCATTATCCAGATCGATTTTATTTTTTTTAAAGAATATTATTTGCTGAGCACTCATAAATTTCCTACTCCCACAGCTCTACGCTCTAAAAGTTTCTGTTCTATAATCTCAATCGCGTTATCACGAAATCCAATAATAACTTCCATTACTCCTCCGCCTCCGCCGCCAGAAAGACCAGTGCTAGCCGATCGCGTACCCTCGCTCGCGCGCGAGGCTGCAACAGCGTTTATCACTTCGTCAAAGTTTTGACGTGGAACAACGATTTCTCCTGGAGTTAGCACGGCAGGAACCGTGTCCGTTCCAATCTTCAACCCTCCAGGAGCGTTGGGAATAATGCCCCCTTTAGCTGCTGAAGTAACCTTACCGATCTGTTCTAACCCAAATGCTACAGCTGCTGCTGCTGAAATAGCTCCTAAGATAGGACCAGCCGGATAACCTAAAGCATCTACTGCACCTTTAAATACAGAAGAAGCAGTCTGTGCAGTATTAATAGTAATCTGAGTAACCGCTGCAGCCTTACCTATGGTTTTTAAAACGGAGTTTTGACTTGTCTGAAGTTGAATTAGTCCTTCACTAAAAGCTTTAGCACCTTGGATCTCTGCACTTCGTAGAACGTCTTGAAGTGTGGCATATGCTTTTCCGTACTTAGCTTCTTCTAGTAATCTTGTCGCGTATTCCTTTTGCTTAAGAGCCAACTCCTCTTGAGCTGCCTCTTTTATGATCTGTTTTTCTCGAAGCGTAATAGCTATTTTAGCGTCAGAAAATTGCTGCTCTTTTTCTAAAACCAAAAGGCGAAGCTCGTCGTCAAGCTCTTGTTGTAAAACAATCTGCTCGTTAATTCTAATTTGCTTATCTACAAGCGCTTGAATTTCTTCTTCGTCTTTAGCTTTAATTAAAGCTAAATTTGTTTCGTTACGTTCCTTTAACAACGCCTGAAACTTGTCGCTATATTCAAACTCCTCAGCCAGTAATTGTTCCTTATGAAATCTAGTATTTTCTAATTCGATCTCTTGATCTTTAGTTCTAATAGCAGTCTGTTCAGCTTGTATCTTTTTTCGATTTGATTCCTGCTCTCCTTCTTGACTCGCTAGCTTGTCTCTACTGGCTTGAAGAACCTGGAGCTGAGTGTTTAATTCAACTAACTGTTGTTTAGATTTACCAAATCCAAAAAAATCAGATCCTCCAGTTTTATCGATAAATTCTTTTAGTTTTTCTATTCGAGTCTGCAGGTTTGCTATTTCAGTATCGGCATCTTTGACAGTTTTTAAATCTGTAATCTTTGAAGTGAATAATCCAAGATAGTTTGCAGCAATTAATAAAGCTCCAGATACAGCCGCCAATCCGAGCACCAAAGGACCTAGCGTCGTACTTAAAGCGATGGAGGCAACTTTCAATCCGGTCATTACAAACCCGGCTCCAGCTAGAACAGTTATAAGTCCTGTTAGAATGCCTGCAAATATACCCACTTGAGCAATCAGGTCTATCAATCCCTTATTGTCTTTTAAGGTTGTGGTAAATTCAGTTAATAGTTTTGTGATTCTCTCAAATGCAGGAGCTAGACGCTTACCAAATTCTTCCTGAAGCTCCCCTACAGCAGCTGCAAGTCCCTTTATAGAACCAACACCTAAAAGGGCCGCCTCAGCTTGCCCCTTATGCTTTTTATTTACGCCCTCTATAATCTGAGATAGTTTTTCCTGCTTACTAGCATTCCCATCAACCTCAACGCCAGACCTGGCTAATGCATTAGTTGAGCTACCTATTGTTTTAGCAACAGCAGCAAATGCACTATCAAGGTCTTGTCCAGTTCCTGCTGCTAAATCTAAAACAGCCTTCGTTAAATCCTCAGTAACCTCGATGGCTCCTAAGTTACTTTGTAATAAAGCTTGACCCTGAATGATCTGCTCATCTGCTACACCAGTTAAGGTCTGTAGAGCAGAGGCTTGGTCCGTATATTTTTGAACCAAAGCATCAGAGGCTATGCCTTGATTTCTAAGGGCTTGGCTTAATGAATTAGTAGCTTTTTCTTGCTCTCCAAAAGCTCTAAGCGCAATAAACGCTTCAGCTGTAAGAGCTGCAAAGGCAATCCCTGCTGTCTTACCCGCAGTGGATAATACGTCGTTAAAATCTTTAACGTCTTTTTGAGCTTCTTTAATGGCCTTTGTAAAGCCATCTATCTCTCCAGTAATCTTTATCTTTACGTCACTATCTGCCATGTTTTGCCTTTTTCATTTTAAGTAAACTATCAACAGCATGCTTCGTTTTTGCCGTCTCTTCAGGAGTAAGTTTAGAAGGCTCCTCGGTTCTCTCTGAAATTGTAGGTATTTTTATGCCGTGAATACCAGCATGAAAGGCATACTCGTTATGATTTCTCTTAGAGATATTTTCTAGCAAGTAATTTACCTCCCTGTAAGTTAACTCGCCTATCCGGGTAATACTCCAACCATACTGGTTGGCTAGTAAATCAATTACTTCAGACCAGTCTGTAGATCGACCTTTGACTTCGCCTTTTTTTTTACTTCCTTAGGCTGTGACTTTTCAAAAGATTCTCTAAGAGCATTTACAATACCTAATATTTCATGCGGCTTCATAGAGGTCATAAATACTTCAGGTCCAGACATTCGTCTAATACTAGGCTCACCTTCATCACTAATCGTTTCAACGTCCTTAGCTAGAAAGTCTGATTTTTCAACCAGTAATCGATAAGAGAATTTAATAATATTTCCAAGATCCGGATTAGTAGCACTAAACATATTTTGAAGTTTATCCATACCGCCGATCTTTTCGGAAAGCCAAACTTGGTCTGCTACACTGACAAGTCTTAGATGATATGTCTTTTCACTAACAGTAAATTCAGGCAACGTCGGATAAATCTCGTTTAGTTCCATAGCCATCAGATTAAATAAATTGACTTTAAAAGCATAGAAAATATACTTCTATGTATTACATAGAGGGGTATTATTAATGATCCATAGAACTAAAATGGTTACGTTTCGAGTCACAGAGTTAGAGTTTAAAAAACTAAAACAGGCTGCTAAAAACTGTGCTGAAGGTGATCTGTCTGAATATATTCGATGGTGCTTATTTAATTCTAAAATTATAGCAAATAAGAAGGGATCCAAAAAGGACCCCCCTCATGAACTCTGTTAAATATAATTAGACTGTTGTAGGCACTACAGTGTGGATTCTAAATACTCCAGATTGAGCTGAATCAAACAATAATTTAACTGTTGATTCGTATTCGGCCCATACTTTTTCTTCAAACCCGATTGGAAGACCAGCTGCTAAACATCGATATGCATCGATATAAAACATCTCGCCAGTTCCACGTTTTGCAGCAGCTACTAAGCAACCAAACTCTGGGTTAGTATCCGTAGCAGCTCCAATGACAACTTCCATTGAATCCGTATTGATAGGTCGGGTTTCAAAAGTAGCAGTGTCTCCAGTGGTCATTCCGATTGTTCCAGATCCACCTGTGAATTCAATTCCAGTTCCTGGAATCTCTGTGGCAGAAGAAGCAGTGATCGTCAAAGCTGACGATGTAATTTTCAATAAATCAGTTTGATATTCGCTATCAGTCCCGCGTGCGAAATCTAGGTCTGTATAAGCAAATACATCAACCGTTGTTGCGCTGATTACTTTAACAACGTACTTTTGAAATTTTAAAGTAGCTGTTTGACCAGACTTAACAAGCGCTGTTGCAATACCCGTTGTTGCATGTTTTGCAGATGTTCCATATTTATTTGCAAACGCAATACTTACAGCTCCGCCAGTTTCTGCAGCGTTGTCTGTAGGAGCTTTTCCTAAGAATAATGTGAATGCGAAATTTGGAAGTTCTTTAAATTTCAAACTCATCTTTGCAGTCGTTGTTCCTACTTCAGAAGCCCATGCATATCTATTAGATCCTCCAAAAAGATCGATAAGCTCAGTCTCAAGACTGATTGAACTTCCGCCAAGGACCTTGAAAATCCCATAAGGCTCTGCAGTTGTACGGCTATACGGAGTAACTGAGTGTACTCCGAATGTTGATCTAGGTTGTGTAAGTGACATTTTATAATCCCCCTATTTAAAGTGTTTTAACCAAAACTTGTAACTAACTCCACACCACCCGCCTTGTGAAACTCGGAACTATTTAATAGGTCTAAGGTCACTGGAGCTAGGCTGTTAATTTCTAATTTCTGACTGTTCGAGAATGTATTCCACTTTCCATGAAATAAATCCTCTAGCGCACGCGCGTAGCGGAATATTCTCTTTACTATTGTATTGTCACCATTGCGATCGCTCAGTGCAATGATTACTTGAATCGTAACCGTTTTTGAAGTGTGAGGACCAATTCCATCTGTCGCTATATTGCTCACGCCTAAATATAGGAACGGATCATAAGCCTCTATCTTCTCGTTCATAGTCTGATAAAAATACGCGTTATTATCCACGTTTCTAAGAGCTATTGTGTCGTTTTTTTCTAAGTTAATAGCGGCAATCTGAGTTGGTAGATTGGCTTTTAAAAAGGTCTCAATATCGGTTAATAAAGTCTCAACATCGTAGGTCATTTTAACCCCGACTGTTCAAGGCTCGACTTTACATAGTTATTTATAATGCTAGCCCATCTAAAAAGTGTTCGTTCTTTATCCCCATCAGCTCCTATTAAAACCATAGGACGAATAGCTAGAGTTTTAGTTCCATACTGATGGTACCTTGCGTAGGGAACCGTTGTTCCCAGTATTAAAGTATTCTTATTTATAACTTCACTCACCGCATCAACAGTGCCTGGTAGTGTTACAGAGCCTAATAGGCGACCTGTAGCAAACAAAATAGGATACTCGCTACCGTACTTACGTCTTTTTTGTTTCTTAGTAGACTCTTTTAGATCCTTATATTTCCCAGGACCTTTTAGATTTGTAAGCGCACGGTTCGATTTATACCAATCACGAGAAATTTGAATAAGTGGAAGCGTAAGATCGCCTACCTTCTTTACGGCTTCTCTCATTGCACGCTGGAATTCTTTATCATTAACTGTATATGTAATCACCAGTCATCCGTGCCTTTTTGAAACTCAAACTCTCCTACAAGAGTTCCATCAGGATCCTCTGTAGATTCAGACTGCCAGACTAATCCACCACTAACTAATGTCGCATCAGGAAGAGTAATTTTATTAGCCATAATGTCACTCAACAAATCCATTGCAGCTTGATAAAGATCCGATAATGGATTTTGCTGTCTTACTGGCTCTAATGTTTTTACTTGCTGTAGTCTTTGAACACGACCCGCAACGATCCATGTAGATATTTGTTGAACTATTAATAATGAAACTACTCCTGTTATAGCTGTCTCATATTTACGACTAAGCACTCCATCTATATACGAATCAGCCTCGGTAATCATTCGGGTCACGACTGTATCAGTGGGGAAGGTAGTCGAGGAGAAAGTTAAATTCTTAAACTCCTCGCCTACCTTTGCATGCGTTGTGTAAGCCACGTTAAGACTTCCTTTTCTTTTTAGGAGCCTCTGGAATGACCTTCTCGATCAACCCGCGGCTTACATATTTCTCGGAATAGCTCCCATCGTATGAGTCCCCAGGCTCAAAATACGATTGCTTGCCCTTAATTCGCTTCTTGCTATGGTCGAAAAACCTTCGTTTAACGACGTACCCTTCTTTATTCATTAGGGAAAGCAAGTGTAGCTTTGCATAAAGTACAGATCAAAATCATTAGCACCGTTCATTGTTCCGTTGAAGTCAGCAGTGTTACTCGATACTCGAGTTGTACTAGCTAACATCGTAGGAGCAGTAGCTTCTTTAGCACTATTGAGGTTAGAAAAGAAAATGTCGCCAGCGTTTGTCATGCAACGCTTTACTCCAAGTCTCTCACCAACACCAATGGACCAAGTAGCTGCAAATCCACCAGACTCGCAATTAGCTGGAAAGCTAAGAGAAGTTACTGATGCAAATGCATCTCGGCCAGTTACAGCCGTCGATTGGTTAGCAACAAATTGAAACACCTCAGTGATGCTGGATCCAAAAATGTTGGTTCCAGTAACGCTAAGAGCACAATTTTCTACGTCCCCAGTCGTACCCACAGGAGTAATAACTAAATTCCTAGGAGTAGCAATTGCCGTAAATCCAGAGCTTACAGTTGTAAGAGCCGCACTTGTAGGTCCCGCGTGCGCGCTTAATACGTCTATTGTTCCAGCAGCGATTGGGTTTGTGTAACTTTGCGCTTCAACCATTTTCTGAGTAGGGAATTTAGCATCCCTTCGACTCACCTCAAGGTTAGCAGCGTTACCGCTGCTAAACCCCAAGATGATCAAACCTAAAATTAGTTTTTTCATCTCATGACCCCTTACGCAATTGCGTCTTTAATGAGGTATCCACATGCAGCGTTTGCAACCAAGAATGCAAACTTATCATCAACAGTAATCGCGGTTGATCCGGGAGGATTGTTGAGTGAGTATTTGGTTACTCTTCGAGCTGGCATTCCAGCTTTTTGGAGTCTGTAACCAAAGCTCAATTGATAAGTAGCAGCACTTGTAGGAGCAACTAAAAACGTAATGTTCTTGCCCCAAGCAGCAGCTAAAGAATCAGATTGACCTTCTACTGCACTGTTATAAACAGCGTTTGCAATATAAAGTCTTTCGATTCCCATGGCTTTTGCTAATTCTTGAGCACTCAATTGGCCAGCACGATTTTGTGTGAACCCGAGAGCGTCCAAAATACCAGGGTGATAAGCCAATGTATTAGCAGTCTGCCAATCCATTACTGCAGTGTCAGGAGCTTGACCGCAAGCGGCCCAGATTGTTTGACGTGCAGTTTTGAATTTATCCAAAGGATCAGAATTAGAGTAATCACTGAATTGACCTGTACCAGAAAGTGTTGTGTTCTGGGTTACAGTAGCAGTGCTGGTTAAAAGAGCTGCAAGTGTGCGCTCTTTACGGATCCAAAGCTTGGTTGTAAGTCCCATAACTTCATCACGTTCTGCATCGTAAGGAGATTCAACGTTTGAATAATCCTCTTCTGTAACTACACCTTCCAAACCACGTTTTTCGAGTTGATAACTGGTGTTGGAACGGCTAATAGGTTCTACTCTTTTATAAGTAGCTTCGCCACCAGCAAGATCATTGTCTAGTCTGATGTGTTCATTACCATACTTAGCTAGTTTTCCAGAATCTTGAGTTACCGTAACAACTGGCAATACAGACTCAGAAACATAACCTGACGGAATGTAAGCTGAGCTTACGTTGGTCAGTAATTTATCTACAATCGCTTTATTTTGACTCATTTTATTTCATCCCCCTTAGTGAACGCCGAATACAACTTCGACGTCGAATAGATCCCCAGAAACCGCATCTTCCATAGCCACAGCAATGATTCGGTCATTCTCTGTGGTTGTCGATACTAGCAATCCGCTAGCATCAGATGTAAGAGCAGCACCTTGTGCAATTGTTCCGCCAGCAAGGCCCTTAGCGCCTCCACCAAACGTTGCAATTTCAACTAAGTCCTCTGCTGTGGTTGTAACAGAAGCAACTAATCCAAAAGACAGATCAGTAGCAGCACCGCACAAAACCACATGGTCATCATCTGCACCTTTTTTAACTACCTTACCGATAGCTAGAGCACCAGCAGCTTTGTATGCTCGAATGTTAGGTATTTTTGAACTTGCCATTTTCTATATCCCCCTTATTTATATTTTTCTTGTTTCAATTCTGGATGATCTCTGAAAACTAACGAGTAAGCCTCGTTAATGTTTTTAGCTTTGTTCTCGCTAATGTATTTTTCAGCTAGAACAATAACTTTATCATCTACAGAGCCTTCTTCTTTTTTCTTTTCTGGTACTTCTGCTGTGCCTTTAACAGTTAGGTTAATAGGTTCAGCAAGAGATACGTATTCTGCCATATCGCCAGCTAAGAAAGCTTTTTCTTGAGCAGGACAGGCTTTACCTTCAGATAAAAGAAGACTGAAAGTTTTTTTCTTTTCAGCTAATTGAGCTTCTTGTTTTAAAGAATCTCTTTCACCCTCTACTACTACAACTTTTGTTTGCATGGCTGCGAGATCGGCCTTTACTGCTTCTAACTGTTTTTTCATATCAGCTAGTTCTACAGCGACTGTCTCAACGCCTTCTTTTCCTTCTTCAGACATTGGTTTACCCCCTTGTGAGTTAACTTGTTTTTCCTGTAATTCAATAACTGGCTCCATCTCTTTAATGACCGGCCTGTTTGTTAAGCCAGCTCCTAAAAGAACAGGTCCAAACTTTTTTAAATTCTCGTTATCTTGATAATTAAAAGAAAATTCAGGACTAATGTACCTAAATTCTTTTCCACTTACACTCTTCTCTCCCGCAGGAGTCCATTCCACCTCTGCCCACAGCTCATCGCCCTCTTCTCTAAGCTCAAGACCTTTAATCCAGCCAGCTGCGATATCGTCATTGCGATGTGCGAAGTCTATGGCTAAATCAATTCGTCTTACATCTGATTCGAAGTTGACCTTCATCTGGGATAACATCTCTTTTGTAATCTGGAATGGACCGTGTTGATCATGCTGAAATGTTCCGGTACGAAACAATTGAATTTGTTTCGCTGGATCTTTCTCTGACAAATAGATTTGAAATGATGGTGTTCTAAATAGTTTATTCATAGTCACCTTTTCATATTGAGAAATAAATTTTATTTATTCAATCATTATTTTTGAGATTGCCGTAAACCAAATGAATTCCTTCCATCGGTTCAAAAGATTTCAAACTACCTGTAACCATTAAAGATAAATCGCCAACTACTACCCTGTAGTCGCTCTCTGTCTCTTCGAGCGTGTTAACTAATCCACCCTTATATTGCATGATTAAATCCATCGCTTCCGCGCGCGTGCGAGCAAGTTTTTTACTAATAATAATTTGATGAATACTCATATCTCCCGCTTCTGCGAAGGTAATAGAGGCAAGTGCGCTCTTATTTTTAGGTCCTAAACCGTTCTTCTCAAGTTCTTTATCAGCAGCTTTCGTGCCTTTTAAGTTCGGTACGTATACGCTTTTGCAATTCCAATGAAGGGGTGGCTCAAACCTTCTAAAGTTAGGATCGTCTACAGAAAATGTTTGCCCGGTTAATTCTTGGCAAATCTGTGTGACTGGATCTGGATTCTCGAAAGTAAAACTCTCGATCTGATCCACAACATCATCAGACATAAAGAATGCATTCCTAGCAGAGTTAACAATATTAGCACTAGACGCTCCCGCAGCGGCTTGAATAGATGTGCCACCAATATATTTATCCTTAGCTTTATTTAATTCTGCAGCACGCTCAGCAAGGCCGTCTATCTCAGAGGCACTTTCGAATCTAAATGCTAATTCTTTTTCCATATCCGCTAACTGTGTGCCTACAAGCTGATTGGATAAGAATAATATTTGCTTTTTAAGCTTTGGAGGAAGCTTATCAAACTCACTTAAACTAAAACTATCGAGCTGCTCCATTAGCTTAGCGTTTCTATTACCTGGAATCTCGGCACGTACCTGGTTAAGACTGTCTAAAGATAGTTTGCTCATGAAGTTCTTAAGCATATCTTTATATTCAGACTTCCCAGCAAAAGTAAGGTCCTTTATAGCGGTGAGACGTTGGCTTTTAGAAAGCCGTTGACTCTTCTGAAGGACCTTTTTTATTTGTGTGCTCATAATCTCATCAAGCTTGTTAGTCATGAGCTGATACATAGCTTCTCTACCACCATCAATTAACTTAACGGCTTTTTTACCACTAGCTTCAGATAGTTTTAATGGCTCTGCTGCTTTTACTTCTTCCTTAACCACATCTTCTTTTTTAGGTGGTAATTTTTCTTCTTGTTGACCATTCGGATCCAATGGATTGGGAGGAGGAGTCATTTCTCTCTGACCGTCTTCTGATTTCTCTGGCAAATTATATCTCTCTCTAATGTCTATCTCTAAGTCATTATCGGGAACAATAACCTTCGAGCGTGTGAGGATATCTAGAGTCTCAGCAAGCTCTTTACCAGGCCTGTCTGTGATTCCACTACATGATAATTTCGGATAATAATACTGCTCACCATGATTTAATTTAACCAGGTTGGGAATTAATTTATTATTTATAGTTTCGCAAATCTGACAGGCTATATGTTCTAGCTGTCCTAAAAAGAAATCCGATTGATCAAAACTTAATGCATAAGATCCACCACCAGTCGATCCCAGCTCTAGAAAATTAGCCAAGAATCCACGTGTGATTTCTTTATTCTCGAAATCAATCGCTTCTTTTAATTTAGCTGGATCAAACTTACTTTCAGGAAACGTAATCTCCCAACCAGCAGGCTTTGTAATGTATTGATTCTGTCCCGATATGTATTTACGAAGCACTTCTACTGCTTTAGCAAACTGTGCAGATTCAAACTTCTCTGGAGGAATATCTAATACTGGCGTCGGTACTGCGTACTTCTCAACACCAATAGCCATAAGTTTAAGATACGCTTGCTTACGTTTCCATGCTCCATAAACTGATCTGAGCATCGAAACACCTTCATAGTTATTGCCTTCTTCGTCTAGCGTGAAGAGTAATAAAAACTCTGAAGGAATACTAACCATGCGACCGAAATCGCCGTTAGCTATTTGCTCCACATATAAAAGCTCTCCAGTATTTGGATCAGATACCCACTTATCAATAGTGCGTTGGGACCGGTATCCTAATTGTTGTAGGCCTACAAAGGTTCCAAACTCTGGATGGTCTTCAATGATTTTGTGCTGTACTTCAAACCCACTCCATCCAAAATCTACTAGAGATAATATCTCGTGAAGGGTTCCATTCCACGACTTATTCATACCCTTAAACAAAGTCCACTCAATCTGCTCTGCTAACTTCTCAGCTTCTGGAGTTTCATCCCCAGGTCGGACTGACCACTTTGCTGATTTAATAGGATTTTTAACAGCAGACAGATTCATTCGTACTGTCGAATCACTTCTTCGCATCTTATCGTAGATGTTTGCGGCGTCTGTTCCCCTTAATTCTTGTAGATAGTCTTCAGAAATGTAGCCAGCATACGTTTCAGTCCCAGAAGAACCAATGCCGTCAACATGAATAACCTCAACCTCTCTAGGTTCTGCTATCTGAGTTTGTTGTGGTTGTTGTACTACAGGTGGATTATAGCCAAATAATTTAGACAAGAAACTACGCTGATCATCCGCCATTTGCTCCCCTACCAATTATCTGTGTCTGAAATTATATCGCTTACCATACTTTTGCTTGATTTATCAGGGCTGTCAAGCCAATCGCCCGACCTTGTATGTTGAAACCAGTTTAAGGCTTGGCTCATTCCATCGACTAAATCATCATGAGCACCTTTTGGAAAACTCGCACACTCATGCAAGAATTCTTCTAACCAAGTTGCATGCTCTGGCAAATAGATGTTGCCCGCCTCTATCTCTGGACATACGGCTTGCACACGCGCAACCTTTGACTCTTTTGGAACTATTGGAATTATGCCTGAGATATGATGTTTAAGTGTGTTGATTAAAGCAGCTCCGTTAGCCTTCTCTTCAACAAGCTTAGCGTAAGCCTTAGGCCATTTAGCACATAGGTCTTTGAATGCCACCAGAGTCTGAACAAAGTCCATTCTAGCTCTCGAAACATCCAAAAGATATTTATCCGCACACCTTCGTCCCCACACTTCCCCCACTACATAATCCGAATCGTCGGATTCCTTAAACGCTAAATCCCAAGACATGATGACTTCATCAAACCTGTCAGGCAAGGCTTTATATGTCTTAAACCATTTTGTTTGAATCAACCCGCCACCCATAGGCGCCGGATCTTGTTGGTACTGACCTGAAAAGCCGTAAGAGCCTAAAGCTTTCTTCTGAACCTGTATTTGCACGTCATTCTCTCTATCTTCATGAAGTAAAGAGCCTGTCTCACGCGTAATAGTCTTTTGAGTAATTGGAAATATATAAGTCTTCTTAGTAGGTTCAACGCCTGGAATCTTTAAATGTTCCCAACCACCCTTTTCAAGTAAATGTCCAGTCAGATCCTTTTCATGAAGTCTTTGCGAAACCAAAATGATCACATCTTTGTCTTTATTGTTTAGCCTATTAGAAAATGTTCTATCAAACGCATCTAATACTGATTGTCTCTGCACTTCAGATTCTGCACCTTTTGGATTGTGTGGATCGTCTATCACAATAAAGTTTGCGCCCTTACCTGTGGCACTACCGTGCATAGAAGTACCAATCATTACTCCTCGTTTATCATTCTGAAATTCTGTTTTAACGTTTTGATCTTTAGCTAAAGAGAATTTGTCCGACCATCCCCTTTGATACCAATCTGATTCTATAACAGTACGCCTATCTACGGAATGCTTCGTAGATAATGACTGCGAGTAAGAGGAGAACATAAACCTTAAGTGTGGTTGTGAGATCCAAGCCCATGCTGGAAAGCATACACTAACCAGGCTGGATTTTGCATACCTTGGAGGGATATTTATTATGAGCCGCTTAATTTCTCTCGTGTAACAAGCAGTTAAATGCTCAATTATTAATTCATGATGCCAATTAAATAGTATTGGAGTTTCTGGCTCTAGGATCGACCATGAGTAACCAAAAAATAGCTGTAGATCAAACTCAGCATCACGATAAAATTCAGGGATTATTTTATTGTCTTCCACCCGAATACACTAGTGGGCGTTAAAGCTTTCTTCAATCATTTTTGATCGACATTTAAGATAAAAAATCAATGGATGATGAAGCGCCAGTACTTTTCAAACCTGCTCGAAGGAGGGTGACAGCTTGAATACGAATTTGACTCACTCGGGCCTCGGTTACATCCAAAACTTTTCCGATCTCTTTTTGGTTGAGATCTTTGTAGTAGTAAAGACTTAAGACTAGCCTTTGTCTTTCCGGTAAATCCTCAATGGCTTTGGTGACTAAATCTTTGACAGTCTTTAAATTAAGCTGATTGAACGGATTGTTGATCCGACACGATTCTAATAAATTCAAAATTGATTTCTTATCAACGTTTGAAAATGTGTGTGTGTCGTCAATAGATAAAAGTGAAACTGGACGCACTTGATTAACCAAACTATAAAACTCGTCCATCGAAATTTTCAATTCTTCTGCAACTTCTTCGTCAGTAGCGGGGCGTCCCTTGGATTGCTCTAAAGCTGAATACGTTCTATCCAACAATTTAGCTTTATCCCGAACGGATCTGGGAACCCAATCTTGCGCTCTGAGTTCCTCGAGGATTTCGCCTCGTATACGGAACGAAGCATATGTTTTAAATTTAACATCCCGAGTGGGATCATACTTTTCTATGGCATCCATAAGACCTATCACGCCACTTGAAATGAGGTCGTCTAACTCTATATTTGACGGTAACCTCACAGCAATCTTTTGGGCGATAACCTTAATTAGTGGAGAATGCTCCATAATAAGCTTGTCTTTTTGCTGAGGAGTGAGCTTGTTCGGCTCTTCTTTGTATTTACGCAGGAGATTGCTGCTCATGAAATAAACCCTTTCACCCAATAAGTCCTCGTTTAGGTTTAACGCTATAAATTAATATTAGTGGGCGTTAAAGCTTTCTTCAATCATTTTTGATCTCCTGATGTTGGAGTAGATTAAAGATTATTTCCCAAGGGATCTGGCCAGCAAGGCCTTTCTCACCATCTCGTTTTTCTGGTCCTCAGTCATTTCCTTAGCAGGACTTTTGTCCTCAAACTCGACTGACATTGTGTCTTTCCATTGAGCGCGACATTTAAGATAAAAAATCAAACAAGTATTATCTCCACTCATAGCTTTAGAGAATAGAGTCTCGGTGATTTGCTTTAAGGCTAACGATCTACCCTTTAATATTGTCTGTTTAAGTTCAGGTATTTTCGCAACGTATTCATTGAATTGAGCACGCTCTAAGCCAAAGATATGACCGATCTGTTCTATGGTCATTCCGTGACCTGACATCTTAGCAATCTTGTCTAAATCTTCTGGGCTAAAGGTCCTCTTTGGTCTTGCCATACGTTAAATATAGCAATGTGATGCAGAATGTCAAATTGTAACGCACTATTCCAAATCCGTCGAGTCTTCATTACGACTTCTTAGATAGCGACGAATATCATCTCTCAATCTAATTGATCTCAAGTCGCCATGATCAGCTAATTTATATAAACCTGCCGAATCGCGCTCTAGATCATTAAGCGGATCGAATTGATTCTTCACTAAAATTTGCCAACGCGAGTGATAACCACGATCTCTTTTTTTACCATGGAAATAATGAAGTAGCGTGCCATTCACGAATCCGACATCACGACGAATTAATCTTTCGACTCTTTTTTCAAAATTTAAAACACTTTGAATATAATTTGGATGAAGTCCTTGAGCTAATGTTTCTTTAGCCATGCCAATTAGTGCATGTGCAATAACACCGTCGCCAGCACCCAAAATTGAAGTATCAAACAATGGTCCTGCCAAGCCGCCCATGCTTTCAATAGCATAACGAGTAGCGGCCCAGGCAAAGCCTGGATGAAATAATTGATAATATTTTCCTCTAGCTCCGCCATAGCAATACGGCTTTCCTTTTATATATTGACTCATAAAAGATTGGTGCGTCGCTAAAGATTGTCCGGTAGGACCTAGATCAACCGCTGTCTCGAACATTTGAACGACATGATAATGTTGAAGCTGATTAATCGTTTCATCAATAATGTCATCTCTCATAAACTGAACATCTGCGTCGATCCAAGCGCAATACTTCCAATCTGGCCACGTCCTAGTCAGATGATGAATACCACGATTGATTAAAGATTCTTTTAGCCAAAGCTCATCTAGAGTTCTAAATTGTAAATGAGAAATATTATTTGCTTCTGTAATTTGAAATGCTCGATGTCCTTGTTGAAGTTCGACGGTTATCATATTTACGCCAAGCTTCTTAATTCTAGCTTCAAATTCACGATACAATCTCCATCGAGACTGATAGCGAATCGGATTACTAATGACAGCAACGATATGGAATTTGTCATAAAGATGCTTAACCATATCTACATTATTCATATTAAACCCATTTCTTTTTTCTTTAAGAGAAGCGAATTATAGGCTGATTTTATTTTTCACCAAATCCTATATCCTAGTTTTAAATGAGTATTATAATCTATAAGCCGCCTAGATTCCGGCAGGTCTTCATGTCCGAAATTCATACCGACACCCGCCGACACTGTTAAGTCTCCAAAGTAAACAACTAAGTCATGTTGACTTGAGGCCCACAAAATTCTGACCTCTGCCGTTTGAGGACTAGTGCCTAATCCGGTCCAAGAACTATAGGCAAATGGACCAAACAAATCCTCATGAATTGCAATTCCGCCCTTATATCCCATTCGTTCTGACATGAAAAAATAAGATGGTTCAAATTGCAACGTGCCTTTAGCGAACACAGAAGAACTAAACAATAGAATTACAATAAGTGATTTCATTGATCCCCCTAGATTTGTATTACATTATAAAGCCGTTATATTTTTTGCAAGAATGTTTTTATAATTCTTCAAATAGATCGGGTCTAGATTGAAAAAATAGATACAAGTCTTTAGGTGTAGTGAAAACACTATATCTTAAAGCGCAGTGTGAGTAAGAGAAGTCTGTGCTCTTCATGATTAGTTTACTTAGGATGTTTTTACCTTGAGCTAGGACGATTTCCATTAAAGGCCTTCAGCCTTCCAATTGCGGAGATACTCATCGGCAAGGAATGCTAATCGAATTATATCTCTACATAGTTCTTCTTTTTTATCCATATCGTCTACTTGAGAAGCGTACACCGCCGTGAATCCAGCTTTTTGTAAAAGTTCGATAGCCCAATCTAAATTTACTTTAGGCACTGGACTCATGAGTACTGGTTTTGTCGCTTTTTTCCAGAATAAAAACGCATGAGCTGCAGCGTCGGTACAGTCCACAACCTCTTCTATCCGTTGGCGTTTAGTATTTATTTGCTTTGCCGTAATGGCAATCTGAGCCATTTTATCAGCACGAAGTAATAAACGATTGCCAGCTTTAATATTTAAAACGGTCATTCTTCATCTCCTATAGTACGAACACTACGATTTCTTTTCTTGGATCTTCAGATATCAAAAGACCGTTAGCTTCTTTAAGAAAGTCTTCACAAGCCGATTCATAATCAGTTCCTCGGCCAACCAGCACTTGCCTAAGCTCTGGTTTTGGTTTCTTGCATACTGATTCAAAATCAGTTCCTCGGCCAACCAGCACTTGACTAAGCTCTGGTTTTGGTTTCTTGCATACTGAAGGAATACTAATTAAGTATTGACCCTCGCCATCTAAAGATATCCGGATGTAACTTCCAAATAGTCTAGCGAGCATTACGGCTTTTTTAGAGCTGCTCATTTTTCTGATTCTCTTTTACCAATTGCGTATAGTTTTTTAAAAAGCGCACAGCTATTTTTTTGATTCTCTTGATACAGCATACAAGCCATGTGATTAATAACTTGCTCTGCGTCTTTTGGTTTTACTTTACAATTATGTTTTTTCATCAGAAGCATTACTAATAGTTTAAGCATATATTCCCCTTATAAGGTTTTTAAGTATTCTTCACACGTAACTCTAGGACATGAATTTATCGGTTTACCACAAGAAAATCTCATTAAGAGTCTTGGATGTTTAATGTTCATGCAGATATGAGCATTCAAATGGTTGTTATCTAGCTTTACAGTAGTTGGACCAATTCCAGAGAGCTCTGGTTCAGAGCGTAGCCATCCACGGTTATCATAGTTGAGTTGATAGGCGCCTACGAAACTAACCTTAAAAGTTTTAGGATCGTTATTAAATGTTGAACCGAAAGTAATGAATGAAGTGTCTACGTCTCCAGCCATGGCTAAAGACATTAGTAAGTATGCTAACATTAATCCCCCTTAAACTTTGAATGATGAATCGGCTAAAAGGGATTAGGTCATTTTTTACAAAACAGTGTCAAGTCCTGGATTATTTCTCTTTTGCCTTGTCGTAAAGTTCGAGGGCTTCAAGAGTTTCAATAGGGTCTTTTCTGCCATCTATTAGAGCACTCTCTTCTCTGGCGTTTTCTAGAGCAATGAACAACTCATCTATTCGATGTCGAAGTTCTCTTCGGCGTTCACTATTATGTTCATGTGCCGGTGGATTCGCATCGGCCCACTCAGCGCCATAAACAAAAAGTTTCACAGTAGTTGCTTGGCAACCAGATGTGGTATCGGACTTTAAATATGCTGCGCTCCAGATTTCGTCTTTACGTCCCACTTGTTTCCTCGGCTTCTTTAGGGTTTCGTACATTTCTTCAAAAACCAAAGCTTGTGTGTAATGACGAATATCCTCTTCCAACATAAATGATCTAACTGGCTCAACTGCTAACCATAATTTCTCGCATATAGCTTGGAGCTTATTGTTTTTATCAGCCCACTCGGCTCCGAGTATAAAATCATCTTCATGACATGCTTGTTTGTGGGCTTCATCGAGTATTTGTTCTCTTCTAGTCATGATTATCTCCTCACTTTTACACATTCTGGAATACCACCACTATTGAACACACCTTCAGGAAGCTTTAATATGGCATGAGCGCAAACAGCTTCAGAGGTATAAGCCACCGGCCATAAATATTTTTCGTTTATAGATGAATAGGAAATTAAATAGATCCTCCGCCTTCTTTTAGGGCTTCGTACATTTCTTCAAAAACCAAAGCTTGTGTGTAATGACGAATATCCTCTGATCTAGCTGGCTCAACTGCTAACCATAATTTCTCGCATATAGCTTGGAGCTTATTGTTTTTATCAGCCCACTCGGCTCCGAGTATAAAATCATCTTCATGACATGCTTGTTTGTGGGCTTCATCGAGTATTTGTTCTCTTCTAGTCATTATTATCTCCTCACTTTTACACATTCTGGAATACCACCACTATTGAACACACCTTCAGGAAGCTTTAATATGGCCTGAACGCAAACAGCTTCAGAGGTATAAGCCACCGGCCATAAATATTTTTCGTTTATAGATGAATAGGAAATTAAAATAAACCAGATCAAATAAAACCTCCAGTATTAAAGGTACATCGTCGGCGGCGCTTTACCACTGTAGTAGCAAAGCAATTACTGTTTTATTATTCTGTAACAAATATTTGCAGTTTTTCCAGTACCTCTAACTGGCGCCGTCGATGTAGATCATGTAATACGCCAATATATTTTTAAGTTCAAGGGAAATTAACAATAACACCTTCACTAGCATTGGTTACGATGCAAATCTCATTACTGAACTGAGATTCTGTTCCTAATGAATTAAAAGATTTTAAGGCAAAACAATAATTAGTATTCGGCATTAAGTCTTGGACTTGGGTTTCAAAAACATTAGCCTCTGTTTCGACAAACTGCAGATAATTCCCTGGAGCTAAACCATAATAAAGACGGTAGCCAATGATGTTGGTTGAATCTTCAGGAGCGGACCATTTTGCTTTTGCACATGCACCAGAGGGACATTGAGATGGAGTATTTTTTTGATACATAGCAATTACACTCATAGCTCCTGAAAGTGTTGCATCTATTTGTCCGAATGGAGAAGAGGGGCCGTCTGAATAAGCGTCAGTTGAAATAGTCCTGTTACGATTTTCTGTAAAATAAATTCTAGCAGGATCAAGTGATGGTCCTGTGATTAAGCCAAGCCAATACTTACCTGGTTGTAAATTAATATTGTTTATAAGATTCATTCTAACCCATTGTTGTGTAAGGTTTGGAAAAATAATAAATTCGATTGTTGTGGCTAGTAAGATATCAGGCAATCCATTGTTGTCAGAATAGATTACTCCTCTGATTGTCTGACTATCTCCGCCGCCTCTGACGTAAGTGTGCATGCGAGTAATCCAGGCAGGTTCTGTGAGATCGAAGCTTGTGACGCGTTTTCGATCTGGGGTAAGTGAGCCAGTGTTTTGACCTGGCATTGAGTTTCCTAAAGGAAATTCATCGTGCGCATGGATGTTAATGCAACACAACAAACTAAGTAGAATAGCGAGTTTCATTTTTACCTTTTTATCTGATGTTTGAATTTGATGTATTACATATAATCTAAAGTATGTAAATAAAAAGCCCGCTCCTAATTTCTTGGGAGCGGGCCAACAATTTGGAGCGCATCAATGAAAAGAGATTACTTAGAATAATCTAATTTGACCGGGCCTAAGAAAATTAATGTCCGCCGCAGACCAATGATCTAACGACATTAAGAACAGCAGAAATCCATTCCATGACTAGTCCTTTCTAGCGCACTGCGCCATATTAAATGGTTAACCAGGCTGTAGGATATTACTTTCTTTTCAAATTGCAAGTCGAGCAAAGCATCCGAAGAACGGCATTAGCTTCATGATAGTCTTGCCATTTAGATTCAAAGTCTGAATCCACATCTTTAAAACAAGCCGCATTATAAATTGGATGATCTGAAAATTCCATCTGATGATTCGGATATAGACCACAAGCTCCCTAAAGGGCTTCTCGTCTAGATATTGCAACTTGCGAGGTACTGAGGCTTATCCCACAAACCACACACAACCATGACCCGCTGGCGGCCTTTATTTGAAAATCCCTAATCTGAGGAAATATAACAAGTCGCATAGCATCTTTTAAATTAGCTAAAGGTGCTTTTGAAATTCCTTTGACGCACGTAAGCCATGAAATATCTATTTTTTCGAATTGATTCCTTTTTTAACAACGCACTGTAACCAAAAAATACATTATACTGGGAAGGGGGCCCCCGTGATTCCCAATCACGGGGTTCCCCAGTTAACGTAAATAATAAAAATGAATTCAAATCAAAACTATTCCGTTCCAATATATACTTTATTAGGGGCTGGAACGGAATAATGAAATGACTCCAATTGCCTCTATAATGCTCATTACGTCGCCAAGTCCACCACGTTTCCGCCCAGCTTTCCAGAAAGGAATGTGTGATTAATATGAAGCGTTATATATGAATGGATCGGTCTTTACACCCTTACCAACGCGCTGCAAAACTCCAGCTAAAGTCAAATCAGTTAGTATAGATATTATGGATTGTTTGTTTTTTCCGATTAGATTTAAAACATCACTATGGATTATTTTTCTATGTTTACGCACCAGGTTAATAACCTGGTCTCTTAACATGGCTTCAGACATCTTACCTTTTGATTCACCAAACTCAATGCGCTTAGTCATTTCATCAAACTTTAATTCTGTTTCCTCTAAAAAGAAATCATGACGCGATGTAATAGAAAGAGATCGTTTTCCTGCACCCTCTTCACCACCCATGATGAACATCGTATCAACCCCACCATTTATTGCGCTGGATCCAAGGATTGAATCTTGACCCTTGGTATCACCTTTTTTTGCATGGTGTAAAACCATAATATGTGTTTCATGATCCATTGCAATATTTGTAAGCTCCTGTAGAGCAACCCCAACTTCTGAGTAATCACTAATATTTTTAATTTGTGGAAAAAACTTTTGAAATGTATCTAGTAAAACAAAATCCACATTATATATTTCTAATAGTTCTTTAACTCTTTCGAATGGATCCATGGGAGCATAACCTCCACTATGAAAAAACAATCCTCGATCAGTTTCAACCATTCCAAGCTTTCTAAATTGTCTCTTTAATCTACCTTTTGGTTCTTCAGCGGATAAATAAAGAGCAGTTCCTTTTTTAGATTCATAGCCCAAAAAATCTTTACCACGAACAATTTGTAGCATCATCTGTCTTGCAAAACTTGATTTCCCAAGCTTAGCTTTACCAGCTAAAACACTAGTTCCACGTTTTATTAAAAGCTGATCAATTAACCATTCTTCTTCTTCATCCGGTTCAAGTAGTGCTACATGCATTTCTTCAATTACGAATTTAGAAAAATCTATTCTCTTTTTCTTTTTGTTATTTAAAAACTTATCTATCTGACTTCGTACAACATCTAAACCTTCAGAAGAATGCAGGTCATTAAAATCAGTTTTACCTTCCACCAGTTCTTTAAATACTGGGAAAAGCATGTCGCATTTTATTTCACGAGACGCTTTAAGCGCTGCTTCTCGTCCCTTATTCTCAGTAGAAAAACGATCATCATCTCCACAAATTATGATTCTATTTTTTGGATAAACTCTCTTTAATGTCTTAGAGGCGTGAACAAGGTTCCCTGCATCGAAGGCAACAAAGATAGGATCTGGTAAGGCCATAAATAAAGTAGCACCCGTGGCAAAGCCTTCCACCAAATAAATGATCTGAGATTCTGATAACACAGGTCTAAACTCAAAATAATTGCCCTGTTTTGGTGTTCCATATTCAAACTTTTTTGAACCATCTGGATGAATATACTGAAGCCCAACAATTTCAGAATGTTCATTACAAAGTGGCACAACCAAGCTTCTTCCATCGGACCTCATTAATTGGCTTTTTACTCCAAAGTTACCGCTTATTTTTTTACGAATTGTATAAGGGGTCTCTTGAATATCTGTAGCCATAGACCAAATTCGGCCTGATAATTCTTTACAGGCCGCTTTTTCAATTGCTCGCGCAATTTTCTTTTTTTCAACAGCTTCTTCTATTCGTTTTTTTATTAGTTCTTGATTGTGTGGATTTTTTTCTTCGACCTTATTTAGCGTCGATTTTTTTCGTGCTACGTGACTTTCTTTCCAATCATTGTAACAGATGATATAAAATGTTTTGTTGTCATAACTATTATTTTCGAAACAAATATACCATGCTGATTTTTCATCTGAGTTGGAATCTCTTTTAAATCTCTGGATTTCCCCATCAGCTAAAATATGATCAGGATAAAAGCCATCCTCTTCTAACAACCTCTGAAGCTCATCCATTATCCCCCCGGATAAAATGTTGTGTACTGCGATGTAAATTTAAATTTTAATTGCTATTGATTTCTTAAAAATTTTCTTCCTATCCATAATTGGTCGATCGCAAATATTACAAATAGTAGACATATGCATATGCATAAAGCTCCCCTTAAGTTTTGGATTTTATATTTGACAGGCTGAGTAATAATTGAATATTATTCGACTTGTCACGCAAGACACATATATAAGCCCCTATATATTTTGAAATGTAAATTAAAAAGTATAGGGGTTTATTTTTTGGAGGTAGTTTGAATAAATTTTTAGAAGAATTAATGAACAGAAATTCCAAGACTGTAACCGATCAAGACTACTATAGGCATGTTCCTATTATGAGTGTCAGCGAGGTCTGCCTTTAAAGAGGGATTTATTAGCGCGATAAAAGAAATGCAGCCCGTCTTAGAAGAAATGGCTCGTAACATAGTTTCGGCTCAAAATGATGAGCGTGGACTTGTCGCTGGAGCTCTTCCAATACAAAGTCAGACGACTCCGAAGACACCTCCAACTTCCAGCCTACCTCCCACGTCAAGGTTTGAAATTATATTCTAAAAATAAATTTTAAATAGACCCCTGCACCCTCATGAAACATCACCCTCATGAGCTTATTGGTGCAAGGTTTTTTGGAGTGAGTTTTAGCTTACTCTAGCAACCGGGCGATCTCAAAGAAAATTTTACGAAGTCTAAAGCTTCTTCAACGGATTTAACTAAACAATACTTTCCGCCCATAGCGACGACTGCACATTCGAATTGTTGTTGTTCTAATTGTTGTTTATCGCGTCCGACCTTAACTTCAATTTCGATTCTTACACCATTTTTATTTAGGCCAGTTATATCTGCTGAGCCTTTTAAGCCAACACTGATCCAGCGCTTACCGTCTGGTGATTTAAATAATCCACACTGGTTACGCCAAACCCATGCACCGCCGGATCGGTTAACGTTTTCTATAATTTCAGTTATTAAATCGCCGTGTTCTTTCCCCATTGGGGAAGAATTTCATCTCTACTATGTGGTTGTGTCAAGAAATACAGTTTTAATTCGACAATCATCATCGACTTGAAAACTGCATTGCATACCCATTTGGGGTTCAATATCTTTATTGACGATATGTTGTTTATGGAAATCGAACATGAGTTGCTTGCGATTATCGAATATTTTACCGGTTAATGTTTTTGAATCGTATGTGAAAATAACTCCATTCACAATATTTTAATCCTCTACATCTCTATCACATCTAGCATCGTACGATTCGTCGGCCAGATCGCCTTCTTTATCAAAATACAAAAGTTCTATATTAGAACAAATCCCCATGTGATTTTGGCCATGACAATAATAAGAGACCTCTCCATTCCCATCAGCATCTCTATAGTCATGACAAATCCAATTATCTTCTCCACATATCTCACATGGTTCATTTCGGGTCATTCCCATGTATTACATAAGTTAAACATTTATTAAACAATTTTTATAGGGTAATTAGCTCGTCTTTAGGGGTTTTAGCGGGCGCCGTATCCGATGTAACACATACCCAGAAGGCTTGACAGGATTCAAACATCTGTTTGAACTTTAGAAGTTTGCTGGTGGAGGCTTTTGCGGAATTACATGGTCAAACCAGAATGTTGAAGCTTTTTCAAACATCGGCTTCATTAAGGCTTCATCGGGGAATACAATAACTGCGGCACCTTGATCTTTGTACCAGGAATAATAAATAACTTTGTCGTATCCGGATGCTGCCAAATGCCAAAAACACTGATAAAGATAATATTTAGGCAATTCCCCCTGAAGAGCCAAATCATGATTCACTTTTCCATTTGCCTTGATTTCAATAATTGTTCTTGTCTCGTGATTTATCCCGTCTAAAGAAGACCTAATCCATTCATGATCCTGATGTTGAATCAAAGCTGGAGGATATTCGCAATCCATAAGTAATTCTAGATGCGCTCTTATTCTTGGTTCTAGCTCAACCCCTCGCCTCATTGCCCAGTTCATTTCAGTTTTTAATGGAGACAAACCAACCTTGTCTTCCCATACCTTTTGAGGGTTGGACCATTTTGAACAATTGAGAATTCCGGCGATGTCACTGCTCCCAATCGCAGTTTTTCTTAAATTTAACCATTCGATGGAACCTTGAGTAATCATAATCGGGACCTTCTCTTTACTCTCGATATGGCATCCTCCAATGAGAGTTTCTTTTTAAAAATCCAATAATATAAGGATTGCTTAAGTATGTTGATTAATCTAGCAATTTCAGCCAAAGTTCTTCTTTTCCCGTTATAATGATAAAAATGAAATTTTATTTTTGGAGCTGCATGAACATGTGAAATGGCTGTCAATAAATCATCCCTGGCGTGCAAAGCTCTATATTTTATTTTTTCAAGTCGAGCAATTTCGGCTAAAGTTAAATTTTTACCCTTGTAGATAAATCTCAAATTATTTCTTCTGTTATTCGATTGGAAAAATCGACTGGCCCATATGCAATTATCTTTAGAATACCCCAGATTGTTATCTACTCTTTGAAGTGTTTTGCCTGAAGGTCTATTACCCATGTCTTTATAAAAAGTTTTAAAATTCATCCATTCTTGACTAATATTAATGCCTCTTCGTCCATAGTTTAGATAAGCACTATTGTTGGGATTTGTGCATCGTTGAATCATTGCCGCCCATATCCAGTACATTCTTTGTCTTTGAATGTTTTTGATAAATACCCCTTTTTTTTTATATTGACTCTGTGGAGACAAAATCATAATTTCGCTATTACATCAAATCAACGAAAAAATTTAGGAGGGTGGGATGAGCTTGTTCTTAACTCAAGTAACGTCGGGGAAAGTAAAAAAGCCTTTGATCTGTACGGTATATGGTCAGCCAGGTGTAGGAAAAACCAGCCTTGCATCTGAATTCCCGAAGCCGGTCTTTATATGTACTGAATCTGGTACAGATAATTTAGACGTATTTAGGTTACCTCAACCCCAGACATGGTCCGATCTTTTAAATATGGTTGATGAATTGCTCACAGAAAAACACGACTTTAAAACTCTCGTTATTGATAGCCTTGATTTTGCTGAGCCATTAAGTTTTGCAGAGGTATGTAAAGAGCATAATGTAAAATCAGTTTCAGATTTAACCTATGGAAAAGGATACGCTGCAGCATTAGAAAAGTGGCAATTTTTATTTAAAAAACTTAGTTCTTTAAAAGAGAAAATGAATGTTGTCCTTATCGCGCACTCTACGATAAGAACGTTTCAAGATCCGATTTCAAATAATTCTTGGGATTTTTTTGAACTAAAACTAAATAAAAATATTGCCGGTTTAACCAAAGAATTTTCGGATATGCTTCTTTTTGCAACTTATGAAGTCCATACTAAAAAAGACGGGCCTCGGAGCAAGGCTTACGGCGACGGAGCTAGAGTTTTATTGACTGAGACGAGACCTAGCCATCAAGCTAAGAACAGACACAATCTTCCTTATAGGATTCCATTATCATATGAATCTTTAAAACAAGCGATTGAGCAAGAAAAGCCTGCAGATACAAAAGAGGTTAAAGAATCTATTTTGGCTCTATTGACCAATTCAACAGACGAGGCTTTTAACAAGTTAGTAACTGATACTGCTGATAAAGCTGGCGACGATGTTGTTAAACTTTTAAGAATCCAAGAAAAACTTAAAATCAAATTTAATACTTAAAGGAGAACCCCAATGGCTTTACTACCTGCAGGTGCTTATAAAGCAAAACCACTAGATTGGTCGATCACGGAATCTAAGACTGGAAACGTGATGGCTGTTGTTCAATTAGAGCTTGTGGATCATCCAAATAAACTTACATGGCGAGGAGCATTCACACCGAAGGCAACACCACACACGCTCAAAGCTTTAGCTACAATGGGTTTAGAGAAAGACCCATTCGAATTATCAAAAGGGTTTGTCGGCGAGGCATTAAGAGCCGATAAGGTTGTGGAAATCACGGTCGAAGTCGAAACAAACCCAAATGATGGAAAGCAGTACAATAAAGTGCAGTGGGTAAATAGTATTTTTACAAACAAGTTCTCAAGCCTAGCTTCAGAGTCAGCAGTAATTAAGATGAAAGGCATGAATCTCATGGGTGAGCTTGCAGCAGTAAGAGCGGAACTAGGTTTGAAGTCTGAGCCAAAAACGGTAGTGGCCACAGATGAAGAACCACTTCCTTTCTAGGGGGTTGTGGGGCGCGCTTTTTTAGGCGCCTTTACGTCACAGAATCCACAAGCGCAGACATGCCAGCCTTTCTCTGCAAGCTTTGGATTAAAATGCTGCAGCATCCAAGATGAGCATTTCGGACAAACCATATATTAGGGGCATTTTAACTGATGAAGACTAGGGATCATCTATCAATTTTTTTAACTGCTATGACCGTTCTCCTTTGTTATTTGAAAATAACAGATCAGACACAGCTTTCTTGGACCATAGTATGGCTACCTTTATATGGACCATACGCCATAACTTTTATTACTATTGTGGTAATGGTGATCTACTCGCGTAGGACGAAAAAATGAACCTCCAAGAATTTTGGGATCAAGTTGATTCAAATTTGTGGATAAGCATATCTGTTTTGGGACTCGTAGTGGTATTAATTGGCGAATACATCCTACCGACCAGATGGTAAAAATAATTATTTAAATCTCATATAATCCAATAGACAATTAAATCATATGGCTATCATCTCAGAAAGAACCCTCATGCCAATAAGCCTTGTTTTGATCTTTTTAGGCGGTGTGGCATGGTTAACTTCGATTGCGGCTGATGTAAAATTTACCTCTAATACTATTGAAAAGGTTGAAATCAAACAAGAAAGATACAATGCTACACTGTCGGAGATTAATTCCAGGCTAAGTAGAATAGAGGGGAAGCTTGAGAACAAGAGACAGTAGTAATAATTTAATAAATGAAACATGGCTTTTGCATGTTTAGGTTTATTTAATGTCCGATACCACACACTACCCAAGCACACTTCAAATCGGAAAACATGTTTACGACGAAGCTAACGAGGCAATCAGGGTCAATGTCATAGCGACAGTTGGTGGCGGAGGAGGTGGCGGGTCAGGAACCGAATATACAGAAGACGCACCTAGCGCTGCTAACCCTGTAGGGCCAATGGCTATAGCTCGCAGACGCGACACGCCCGCAGGCGAGACCTCTAACGACGGCGATAATATTGCTCTTAATGCTACAGATAAGGGCGAGCTCTACGTAAAGCACTTAGATCCATTCACAATAACTCTCCCCACAGGCGCTAGCACTGAAGCAAAACAAGATGCTGAGATAGCTCTTCTCTCAACTATAGACGCTGACACTTCAGCTTTAGCAGGGACAGTTTCCGGAAGTGAACTTCAAGTCGATGTTGTGACAATGCCTACCGTTACGGTTCAAGCGACAAACCTTGATGTCAGAGATTTAGTTTTTGCTTCTGATAAAGTTGATATTTCAGGTTCCACATTGGCCGCAAATTCAGGCGTTGATATTGGGGATGTCACAATCAACAATGCAGCTGGTGCTGCTGCTGTAAATATTCAAGATGGTGGAAACTCTCTAACTGTTGATGGAACTATTACTGCAAACATTGGAACTTCTGGAGCTTTGGCCCTTGATGCTTCTCTTACAACTCTAAATACTTCAGTTAATACACTTCTAAAACCGGCTAACACTTTAGCTGCAGTTACTTCAATCACCAACGTGGTTCATGTTGATGACAATGCTGGATCTCTGACAGTCGATGGGACAGTATCGGCGACTCAATCTGGTACATGGACAGTTCAACCTGGAAACACAGCGAACACAACGGCGTGGAAAGTAGATGGCTCAGCAGTCACTCAACCCGTGAGTGGAACGGTTACAGCAATTTCAGGGACGGCTGCAAATTTAAAAGTTGAAGCCACAATTGCAGCGGCTCAAACACTTGCGACAGTAACCACGGTTTCAACTGTCACGGCAGTTACTGCAATCACAAATGCTTTACCTACTGGAACAAATATTATCGGAGGAGTTAATCCAACACCGTCCGGCGCTGCAGCCCAGGCTCTTTCAAATGACACATCCGTTGCTTATGAAGCATCGAGTGTTACTAAGGCAAGTGCTGGCACTGTTTACGGACTTACCGGGTATAACTCAAAAACGTCAGCACAATTCTTCCAGTTTTTTAACTCCACTACTGTGCCAGCAGATACGGCAGTGCCTGTAATCACTTTCATTGTGGCAGCATCCTCTAATTTTAGTATAGATTTTGGAGTTTATGGGAGACGATTTTCTACAGGCATAGCTTGGTCAAATTCAAGCACCGGCCCCACAAAAACGCTAGGGTCAGCTGACATGTTTGTGGATGTAAATTATGTCTGATCTAACAATATCAGGTACAGTCATAGCGCCAGTCGATGCTCAATATATTGTGGTTTCAAACGACGCCACGCTAACACTTGATAGACGCCTTTCGGTTAATGCGACTAACTTAACGATAACTGACGGCGGAGCCAACAACGCAATCACACTAAACACAATCCAAGATATTTCTATCACGAGCGTCCCTACGTTTGAGAGATTGATTATTTCCGGTTCTACAAATCAGAATTTTATAAATGCTTCTGGAACGCTCGACGGGACATTAGCGGAGATTGCTTACACACTTTCCTACGTTACCAACAAAGCCTCGGGTGCAGATACAGGTCTACTCATTTCGATGACAGATTCGGCATCTCCCTCAGTTTCACTTCCTTTAGATATTCAAGTTGGTGGGGTAAGCAAATTAAGTGTCACTGAAGCGGGTCTTCTTACTTCAGTGAATCAAACGATTACCGCTTTCTCTACGATTGGTGTTGTTCTAAACAGCGCTGCAGGAGTTTTATCAACACTAGCGCCCGGTACTTCGGGAAATGTTCTTACATCAAACGGAACAAGTTGGGTGAGTTCTCCCTCGGCTGGTGGTGGAGCACCTGTTGGAGCCCAGTACGTCACACTTGCTACAGATGGAACTTTAACAAACGAGAGAGTGCTTACAGGAACTGCGAATCAAATTGTAGTTACTGATAACGGTGCTGGCTCTACAGTAGTTTTGTCGACTCCTCAAAATATCCATACAGCAGCGACACCGACGTTTGCAGGAATTACGATATCTGGTTCCACGACAAGTAATTTTATAAATGCCAGTGGCACGCTTGATAATGCGACGGGTGATGAGACCGCCTATCAATTAAATTACACAACCAATAAATTAACGTCGGGAACAGACACGGGTTTATATGTAAACCAGACTGACACCTCATCCCCCGGTATATCTTATTTAATAAACCTGTGCAGGAATGGTGGATCGGTTTTTAACATTACAAACGATGGAAACTTAACAACATCGGCCACCGTGTGGACACTTGCCACACTGACAAGTTTCACGATGCAGAATATACTCGCCCAACCACTTCTCTATGCTGACGCTTCCAGTTTTAAGATAAAAACAAATCCTGTTTATATTGAAATGGCTGCCGCTACATCTGGAACCCCAGCACCATCTCTCACGACAACGTGTCCTGCTCACACCGGAATGACAGCGGCCACTGAAATGACCGAGCTGCTCATTGATATGAGCTCGATTAAACAATGGACAGCTGGAGCTGCGATACCGAATCAGAGAAGTTTAAAAATCCTAGCTCCACTGCTTACCACAACCGCTGCAAGTACAATCACTGAAGCCAGCACAATTTATATTTCAGGTCCTCCAGCTATCAGTGGATTTAGTGCGCAGATAACAACTTCAATCGGATTCAAACTAGACACTAGAGTTTTAAGCTCAGGCGTTGCTACAGGAATTGGTTTTCAGGTTTATGCACCGACTGGAGCTCTCACAAATGCTTGCGGAAGTTTTATGGGCGGGAATGTTGGAATAAATTCTCTAAGCCCCAAAACTTGGCTTGATATTCGTGTTACTGACATTAATTCAACAAACAATGTTGTCACTTGTCTCGACGGTATAGCTAGGTATATTGGAACTTATATAGGTGGCACTGCCATAACAACAGCACCTGCATCAAACACTTCCGTATTTCTAATGGATTTTGGTTGGGCTCCGACGGCTAACTCGGCTTTTATTGTTGGAACAAATCAATCGTTCTTTACTCTACAAGGCAGTGTCAACACGACTGGAAATGTCCGGGGTGTTGCTAATGCAATGTTTCTCGACACTACCGGAACAGCTCAAGCCACACAATTTAACGGAATCATCTCTGCCGTTCAATCAACGGCAGCGTCTACTGGGGGAATAACAACTGCCAGGGGTTATCTGACGTCTTCCAATTATGCGGGAACGGGAACCATAACGACACACGTCGCTTATGATGCTTCTTTCGGTTACACAAACGTTGCGGGCGTAGCCTCGACAACAATTGGAATGCGGATCGGGAACGTCAGCAAGGGCGCGGCATATACATTAACCGATTTTTTTGGGGTACAAATTTTAGACCAGACCGCCGCATTTGGTGGAAATAAGATTGGTTTTTATCAGCTTGGCACAAATTTAGTAAACAGACTTGTTGGTGACACAGCCATAGGTGTTGACGCAAATCCCGGTGCGACCCTTGATGTAGCGGGGAAATTTTATGTTGCTGGAGCTACTGGCACCTTTAGTAAATACAATAATCAGACAACCTCTGGCACTGGTGTTGGATATATTCTCCAAGGCCTTGCGACATCTGCTACGAAGACCGCAAACTTTACGGTCTTCTCATACACGCCTGCAGCTTCTGCTCAAACACTTAGAGTTTACGGAGTTATATCAACAACGTCGGCGACAAACACAGGTACCGTGCAATTCACTTTAGATTATAAAGACTCAAATGGAACCACACACACGGCAGACATAATTCCTCTTGTGGATGCAGCAGGTGCTTCGGCGACAACCAGGTCTGGAGCTTCAAAAGAATTCCACATGATTCCTTGGCTCTTTACTATAGATGCGACGGCTACGGCTGTGGCTCTTAAAGTAGTAATCACTGGCACAGTTTCTTACACCGTAACAGCCGCACTTGAGAGGGTTATCTAAATGCACCAACTGGATAAATTAGTAGAGCTAATGGAAAAAATGCTGAAAGAATTAGAGAGAATCAAAATATTATTGGAGACAAAGTAAATGCCAAAGATTGGATTGGAAGTTACAAAAACTTTTCCTGTTTATGATCAAACTGTAACTATAGGTTTTTGGTGTCCTACCAAGATTGACGCCGACTCTGAAAATTTCATTTTAAAATTAACGATGCGAGGCTACACAAGTAAAGCTGCGTTCTTATCTGGTGGAAAAAAATCATACTATGCACCAGCTACCGTAACTTTGTATTTTCAATTGACCGCTGCCACTTGGCCCTTTGTTCAAGGTCAAGATCCATGGCCCGCTCTTTGGACTTTGATTGCCTCAAAGACCGAAGTAGTAGACTTTGATGGTGCTGAAACCAATGGTGGAATAGATTGGTCTACTGCGACAAACGCCACATTTCCTTGACAATAATTCCCAGCATAAACTAATGTGTATTACATTAAATTTTCTGGGAGAATAAAATGCAAAAAATAGATTTCGCGAAAGCTATAATTAACGTAGATGATAAACCCTTAACTGATCCTGTGTTTGACGACAAAGGAAACCCAACTGGCGAGCGAGAAGTTGTTCTCTTTAAGACCTTGGCTATTAGAGCTTTGATGGCTAAAGAAGAAGGTTTACCTGGAGAGAAAATGTTAAAGCGTTTTACCCTGGCTAAACAGATTCAAAAATCAAATGTAGTGGATCTTACTTCTGATCAAGTTGTAGAGCTCAAAAAATGTATTGAAAAAAATTACTCTATACCACTCATATACGGCAACTTTTATGAGCTTCTAGAAAGTCCAGTTAAGCAAGATTAAAGGAAGGGGTCTTCCATGACCCCTTAACTGAACCACATATTTCAGTACTATTAGGCTATCAAAGTATGTGCTTTAATCAACTTATGGCTACAATCGAGGACCTTAAAAAAAAGATCGCTCAGTTGGACATTACCCTCTCTGGTAAAGAAAACCAGATTAGATATCTAAAAGATCAACTCACCAAAGCTGAAGTTATGATGGGCAAAGCCCATAAAGAATTAAAACAACATGACGAAATTATGGAAGCAGTAAAGCTAGCCTTAGATCGAGCTAACCCGAAGTTTAAGAATGAATGTGAAAGTCTAAAGTGGTTAGATAAACTGTTGAACGGAGATTTTAATGGTTACTCTAATTATTATAATTAACGCCAGTCTTTGTGCAGGATTATTTTTTCTTGGCTATTTCGTTTATCTATTATCGCTAGTATTTTGCTAGCCATGTTTAAATGATTTCCTTTATTTTCTATCAACAGTACTTGCAAAAAATCATCACCCTTGTAGCCTCGCGCGTGCATGTAATCGACGATCTCATCAAATCTTACAAGCCTTGCTAAGTGAGCCATCCACATAGCAATGCGAGGATCTCCTCTGACTATATTTCTAACTTTATCCAGAGTTTTACCATTCATAGATACGCTCAGCTCTTTTTTTCTTTTGTGCTCTTTCGTATAGAAACTTCTTACAAAGTTTACACTCGCTCTTACCGCTCTTTTTAATAAACTTATTTTCTGGTGTTTGCGGATGGTTTCTCTTACACAATTTAACGTCCATTACATTTCCCCTTCGACTATTTTCCCTTACCGAAACGGGCTCTAAATGATCTGGATTTACGCATTTTTTATTTCTGCATAAATGATCTATCGATAGTCCCGTTGGTATATTTCCCCTTAACAACTCATATGCAAATCTGTGAGCGTATACTTCAATTACTTTTATTACAAATCGTCCATAACCTGGTTTTTTTATTCTTCTATTCCAGTTCCAACACCCTGTTAAACTATCCTCAATAAAGCTAACCAAAAACCTCTCTGCTAGTCTTTTGTTGTCCATTCCGATTTTCCCTTCCATGGAAAATACTGACTGTTAACAAAACTCCGACCGCTGCATGTATTGGTAAATGAACCATAAAATTAAACCCGCTCATACACAGGTAGCCAGCCAATGCTGCCACTAAATACTTTCTGTTTAACGAATACCTGATTAAATAAATAATCATAACACAAACTGACAAAAGGCCTGTCCAGCCTAGCTCTAATAGAATCTGGAGATAATCGTTATGAGCCCACACAAACCAGTTCCCTATATTAACGCTTGCATGCTGTTGAATATGAGGACCCCACATAAAGAAAGTTCCATTACCCATACCTAGGTAAGTTGATCCGTTGTTATAAAACCAATCCCACACAGCTCTCCATAAGGAAAACCTGCCTGTGGAATTAGAAAAATTTTCAACTCCCATAAATAAAAACGCTGGTATTATAGCGGCCACAAAATAATCAGACACGTCACGCGCGTATAGGATGGTCATCACAATACACATCGCAACAATAGGTACGCTAGAGAGAGTGCATACGATCCCTAAGGCTAAGATGCCTAATAAACGTTCATCGAAATGGCGTTTTAAAAACGGCATAGCCATGACAATATAGCAGCCATTCATGCTCTCATTCCCGAATGCATTAATATGCATTCCTAAAAATTTAGCTATAGCCACTCCAGATGATATAAAAGCTCCTATAACAAGAGCCCTCTCACATACTATTATTCGATCTGGCTTATTAATAAACAACCCAAAGGCCACCATCATTAAAAGGCTTACTAAACTCAATACTGAAAGATGCTGAAAAGATAAAATAAGCGTTTGATCCATGATTGTATATTTAGAATTCCACTGCAGAAGTAGAGAGACCGTTGAAAGAGTCGATACTCCAACACATAACCCCACTGACCAGTGTATGTTTTTAGATACAGTGTAAACCGTATAACCACAGAATATAAGTAGAGCAAAAGTCCAAGTGGTCCAATAACTGGCAAACTCAGCTAGAAAGCAGATGCTTAGAATTAGGAAATAGATCATTTTAGCTCGTAATGTGGATAGTCTTTAAATGTTTTCCAGTTACCACCCCAGTTGATTTTTATACCGAGAATATTGGCAGTTACAAGAACGAAAGTCCCAAACTCCTTAACCCGATCCATATCCTTCCAATCAATTGGATAAGGCATTACATCAACTGCCATACTAGGTGTCTTATTATGATTACCGTGTGGCCATTTTAGTTTAGTAGTCCCAAGCTTAAAATACTTATCCTGGTCTTCCTGGTTCCTGTGGCCTTCAATGATTGTGCAATCGTGGTGCTTAATAACTTCGTTAAAGAGCCTCTGAAGGTCTTCATGACAGGTTGCTAGTTGTGCTTTTGATTTTTTAGAGAACTTCATTTATCGCCGTTTAATCCACAGTAAGTGACGAGTGTTTGCATGTCGTTTGTGTTAACTGCGAAATACCCCTTGGAATCCCCGTACTTAACGAATGTGAAGACTTCTTTTTTATTACACAGAAATCCACCATTCTCTGGTTGTGAAACACAGAGAGTAACGTCAGGTCCTTCCTTACAGGAACTAAGGACGCCCGCGACGAATAAGATCGTTGATAGCTTTAAGAGCTGCTTTGTCATCATCGTTTCCTGGAGTATCAAAAGCAGCCCTCGCGCTCGCGAAGGCTGCTGCTATTTCTACTACAACTTGTTTTGGATCTTGCTTCCCTGACGATTTAATAAAACCGAGTATCTCGATTATTAATTTAATAATTTCAGGTACAAGCTTGATCCAATCCATTACCAAAGAACCACTTTCCCTTTGGTAAGAAATCTCAACACGATATTCACACCAGTAAATAACATGGTTAAAACATCCGGATGAGACCTAAGATACTCAGCAGCAGGGCCAAAAAAGGCAGTCCCAGCCAAGATAAGGTTTACCCACAACGTTTTAGAAAGATAGACTGGTTTAGTTTCCATAAATTCCCCCTTTTTAGTTACATCAAGAATCTTAGACCGCTCATATAAAAAAACAAGGTCTATTTCCTTCATATAATGCTTAGCATTAAAACTAGACCTTAGAATCTAAATCGTTTAGCTGGTTTAATTTATCAGCATGTTCTTGGTCTCTAGTTGTTTTTTCTGTAGCTAGTGCTGCTTTTTTAGTTTGGATATAAGTCTTAACCAAAGCATTTCTCTCGGGGTTGGTTTTCAAAATGAATCGTGCAATCTCTCTGGTTTCTGCACCTTTTTGAAACGTATCTACAATATATTGTTCTAATGCTTTTACTTCATCCTCGGTAGCTGCCATTTTCAATCTCCCTTTTTTATCTTATTCCAATGCATCGTTAAGCCAATCATATAATATCTATTAGAGTAAGTCCCTTTATCAACCTCAACTACAGTCTGATAACTCGTACTATTATGACTAACAGTCCCACTTGCAGCGGAATACAAAACATTTCCAGGAGCTAGAGCGAATCTATCCACCGCTTGTGATCATCACTGAGCCAAAGGGAATCTAAATCGTTTAGCTGGTTTAATTTATCAGCATGTTCTTGGTCTCTAGTTGTTTTTTCTGTAGCTAGTGCTGCTTTTTTAGTTTGGATATAAGTCTTAACCAAAGCATTTCTCTCGGGGTTGGTTTTCAAAATGAATCGTGCAATCTCTCTGGTTTCTGCACCTTTTTGAAACGTATCTACAATATATTGTTCTAATGCTTTTACTTCATCCTCGGTAGCTGCCATTTTCAATCTCCCTTTTTTATCTTATTCCAATGCATATAACGTCATGGATACTAGCCTCACCAGTGCCTGAGTGATTAGTCGTTTGGGTCTTAACCGTTGTCGTTGAAGTTGCAGTTATATCACCACTACAATGTAACAGCTTGTGCTGTCCCTACAGGGTTACTGCCGTCAAACGCACCTATAGTGTGTGTTGCCGTTCCAGATGGGGTTTTAATATTACATTTAGCAACACCTAGCTGACCATAAAGACCAGCTGGAATAGCTACGGCATTAGATATTAGTTTTTTACCGCTGGCAGAGGCATCAAAAGTAATATTTCTTAAACCAGAGCCAGGTGTTTAATTTATCAGCATGTTCGTCTCTAGTTGTTTTTTCTGTAGCTAGTGCTGCTTTTTTAGTTTGGATATAAGTCTTAACCAAAGCATTTCTCTCGGGGTTGGTTTTCAAAATGAATCGTGCAATCTCTCTGGTTTCTGCACCTTTTTGAAACGTATCTACAATATATTGTTCTAATGCTTTTACTTCATCCTCGGTAGCTGCCATTTTCAATCTCCCTTTTTTATCTTATTCCAATGCATATAACGTCATGGATACTAGCCTCACCAGTGCCTGAGTGATTAGTCGTTTGGGTCTTAACCGTTGTCGTTGAAGTTGCAGTTATATCACCACTACAAGGTGCTCCGTTAGTAGTTCCATTATTTGATCTACAATTACAAGCTGGAGTCGCAGTAAATACACCTGAATTAAAGGTATAAGTGCAAAGACCTGTTCCAGAATTACTTCCGTTACCATTTATATCGTCACCAGTTCTCTCTGTCACAACACATGTTCCAGATCCTTGGAACGCAACGACTGCGACATTACTACTTGTAGTAGCTACAACGTTAGTGCTTGCAACAGTACCACTTAGCCCCAAGTAACATTCATCCACATGAATCAATGGTTCATTCGCTTGACCTATAATTTGAAGCTGAATATTTCCAGAAGTAGGAAAGGTAAAATTCTCAGAAGCCCGCTTATATGTTGTCCCAGATGTAACAGCTTGTGCTGTCCCTACAGGGTTACTGCCGTCAAACGCACCTATAGTGTGTGTTGCCGTTCCAGATGGGGTTTTAATATTACATTTAGCAACACCTAGCTGACCATAAAGACCAGCTGG
>Ga0163147_10001184_pt1 | contig 40245 bp, 33 predicted proteins | sample OliLakLV19MP6G1_FD_148597 | JGI IMG/M metagenome (GOLD analysis project Ga0163147, IMG submission 148597) | Freshwater microbial mat bacterial communities from Lake Vanda, McMurdo Dry Valleys, Antarctica- Oligotrophic Lake LV.19.MP6.G1 | ecosystem: Environmental > Aquatic > Freshwater > Lake >...
TTTTTCGCGTATTGTGGCAAGAAATAGGGATATGGAGTCAGCTGATGAAGCCCTAGATTTTTGGTGCTACCTTTTTATCATGAAAAAGGTAGCAAAGTTGATTTATCGATGATGCATACCCGGAGAAGAATTTTAATTATAAAAAGAGGAATGTCCACTTTTAGGATAAATGATATTGAAATGACAGATGCTCCCCAGAAAATGAATTTGACCCCAAATTCCAAAGAGAAGTCTCTGAAGTGCGCCCCGTTTAATGGCTCCTGACTTTATCTGGGGCCCAACAAAAAAGCCCTGCATAAATGCAAGGCTTTGGTTGAAAAAAGTTTACAATATATAAACTATTAAACTATGCTAGTTTAACATTTACTGCATTTAATCCTTTTTTGCCATCTTGAAGATCGAAAATAACATTGTCGTTTTCACGAATCTGGTCGATAAGACCTGATGCATGTACGAAATATTCTTTTTGGGTTGCTTCGTCTTTAATAAATCCAAATCCCTTTGAATCGTTAAAGAATTTTACTATTCCTGTATTCATATTAAAAAATTAATTTATACAAAATTACAACATCGTTACAATATTTTAGGCATAACACAGATAAAAACCTTTAAAGTGTCTCCCTTTAACAGGCAACTTTTAACCTGTAGCCTTAGTCTTGCAACAATATTTAGGTATTTTCAGACGATACATATATTTTTAACATTTGTCTCCTGGCGGCGGTTTTTACCGATTTTGACCCCCAGACCTGCCTTAGGCCTAACAAAATTGGCATTACTCATTCCGTGAATCGTGAGTCCGGGATTAACATTCTACTTAAATCTGAATTTACACGCTCCAAATTGTCAGGAGTCATTTGTCAGGAGGAAAAGTATCAGTCCGTAATGGATATACTCATTTCTCATAACTCATTACTCCCTGTATCAGTGTTTCTGAAATCTCATCTCAATCACCACTCACCACTCACCAAAAAGTCATTGGTCAAGAGTAAAACATTCGGTTATTATGGATTTACTCACCACTCACCACTCACCACTCACCAAAAAGTCATTGGTCAAGAGTAAAACATTCGGCTATCGTGGATCTACTCACCATTCACCACTCACCACTCACCACTCACCACTCACCACTCACCACTCACCACTCACCACTCACCATTCACCACTCACCATTCACCACTCACCACTCACCATTCACCACTCACCATTCACCACTCACCACTCACCACTCACCATTCACCATTCACCATTCACCATTCACCAAAAAGTAATTGGTCAAGAGTAAAACATTCGGCTATCGCGGATCTACTCATTTCTCATTACTCATTACTCATTTCTCATAACTCATTACTCCCTGTATCAGTGTTTCTGAAATCTCATCTCAATCACCACTCACCACTCACCAAAAAGACATTAATCAGAAGTAAAACTATCCGGCAATCAAGGTACTATTCATTCCTCATAACTCATTACTCATTCCGAGAATCGTGAGTCGTGAGCCTGCCGACGGAGTCAACGTCAGGCAGGTCAGGGGTTAACATTCAATTTGGATCTGAATTTACACGCTCCAAATTGTCAGGAGTCATTTGTCAGGAGGAAAAGTATCAGTCCGTAATGGATATACTCATTTCTCATAACTCATTACTCCCTGTATCAGTGTTTCTGAAATCTCATCCTGATACCCTCGAAATCCCTCCTTCCCCCATAATGTCATTTATTTTGCGTATCTTTAGGATTATTAGAGAAATTAACCAAATAAAATAAGACATGGAGTTAACTGTAGAAACGAATACGAACGGAAATCAGGAAATTAATTTTGGGAATAATCACAACGCAACATCATTTTATCAGTTTGCTGCAAGATTGGAAAAGATACTCGCAATAAAATATACTAAGAAACACGATTACTTCAATACTATTACCTGGGATTATATGTATCGCGATGTCAAGTTTAAACTTGTTTACGATTGGCATGAAGGTATCTTTATCAGTTTAATCAATAAACAAGAGGCAACTGAACAGGAAAAGATCATTTTCGAAAGTCTTACTTCCATTTTACAGAGGTTTAACTGACTTTATTCCGCTTTTCTCCGATTTTATTAACAACAAGTGTTTTTTTATCTTGTCCACCATTATTTTGTCGTAACTTACACAAAATTGAAGCATGAAAAATTTAGGAAGAGCACCTTATAAGGAGATCAAACTGCTAAACGGATTCTATATTGAAGTGCGAAACAAAGGCTCAAAAGACAGAGGAATTAAGATCAGAAGTGCCGATAAAGCAACTATGAAGGAGGCAGCTAAATCTTATGCCCGCGACAAGGATGTTGTGATCCTCGGCGAGTATAAGGATGAGGGATGGGTTTAATTTACCTAATTTTTCTTCCAGCTCCGATTGAGGTAATGAGTAATGAGTAATGAGTAATGAGTAATGAGTAATGAGTAATGAGTTTACTTCCTGTTTGCCGAAAAGTTATCCTATTGGTAAAAACATAAACCTCCAATGATAAATTAATCCGGACTCACCCTCACGAAATGAGTAATGAGATATGAGTAATGAGATATGAGTAATGAGATATGAGTAATGAGATATGAGTAATGAGTTTACTTCCTGTTTGCCGAAAAGTTATCCTATTGGCAAAAACATAAACCTCCAATGATAAATTAATCCGGACTCACGTCTCACGAAATGAGTAATGAGATATGAGTAATGAGATATGAGTAATGAGATATGAGTAATGAGATATGAGTAATGAGTTTACTTCCTGTTTGCCGAAAAGTTATCCTATTGGCAAAAACATAAACCTCCAATGATAAATTAATCCGGACTCACCCTCACGAAATGAGTAATGAGATATGAGTAATGAGTTTACTTCCGGTTTGCCGAAAAGTTATCTTATTGGCAAAAACATAAACCTCCAATGATAAATTAATTCGGACTCACCCTCACGAAATGAGTAATGAAATATGAGTAATGAGATATGAGTAATGAGTTTACTTCCTGTTTGCCGAAAAGTTATACTACAGGTAAAAACATAAACCTCCAATGATAAATAAAACCGGACTCACGCCTCACGATTCACGATTCAAGCCTTAATTGGCACAAGAATTGAATTTAGCCTTAATCAATAAATATTGATAAAATTTTATTTCAATAATTTAATTTTTAGGTATGAAAAAAATGAGGATTTTTATCCCTGTGATCTGTTTGTATTTTGCAGGATGTTCTGTTGTCCGTGCGCAACAATTTCAACCGGGTGATATCACCATCTCTGCCGGTTACGGTTTTCCAAGTCTTACTAAAACATTTTTAAATTTGGTGGAAGGAGATAATATTTCTACAACCTTGATCGGACCGGTTTTCGTAAAAGCAGAATTTGCATTAAATGAAACGGTAGGTTTTGGAGTTAATGCTGCATATACTTATGGTGATGCATTATACGAACGAATTGATGATGCTTCTGATAGTGTTACTTATACCACAGCAATTAGATACAACGCATACAGTGTGCTCGCAAGATTTAATTTTCATTTTGGAAATAATGACATGTTCGATCCTTATGCAGGTATTGGTATGGGATATAGAAATTCGAAATACACCTACACCGGAAACGACCCTGAAGTTGACCCGCGTGAAGTGAACGGACTGATAAATTTTGGGGTGGATCTAACCCTGGGTGCCAGATTATATATCACGGAAAATATTGGGTTATATGGTGAAATTGGGTTGGCTAAAGCACCATTCCAAATTGGATTGGTGGCTAAATTCTGATAAATTAAATTAGAAGTTTATCCTATTAAAAAGCAGCAAGCTTTGCTGCTTTTTAATAGGATAAATCTATAAACTTGCATTTAAAATCAAATAGCACGCATTTTATTCCCTTTCGCATCATGTGTCAATTCTGCTAAGCCAAGTTTTTCCATAAGTGGAGGAACATACATGCCAAATCTTCCACGCAATCCCTTTTTTAAACCATACCAACCTCCAACAGGATTTTTTTCTGACCGACCCCAAGCTTCCACAGTTCCGTCTTTAGCAGGTTTTTGCTCGTCGGCACTGCCTAATTCCATCCAATCACCATGTTTTTTTAACATTGAGTGCAGATCATTTAAACACCGATAATCGTAGTGCAACACCGTTTTTCCAACTGTGCAAACAAGTATCTCCTTGCCGTCTTTTACCTCTTTGTGCATCGTAAATTCTGAGGATAGAGGTGGAGTTTTAAGTTTCCAGGGATTTTCTTTTGTTCCGGTTTCTTTTGACATATCTTTTATTTTCGAATACTTAAATTAATCTCTTTTTTGAGGCACTCTATTTTAGCTTAAAGAATTCCTCCTTGGATATTACTACAACAGGTTTAAAACCTTGCCGAATTAATGCTGCATTATATGCCGCCAAATCGTTCAAAATAAGATTATCAAGCTCTAATCTTATTTTGTGCACTTCTGTTTTATAAAAATCAAGCGCCTGAAGCTGCACATTGGTAGGTTTTCCCTGATAACCTCCAACAGCTCCATAAATTTCCGCTATTTTCTCCCGTAAACGCACCTGACCTGTTATTCCTCCCTCACCCGGCTGCGTAGCGGAAATCTCCCCATGCAGGGCTTCCATCCTGTTATTGTATTTGAACGAATTTGTCCGCAATCCTTTGTTTTGAACACTATCCGCCAAAATTTTGGTTCTGTCTCTTATCTGTAATATCTGATGGTCGAGAAAAGCTAATTCTTCTAAAAGATCATACGCTTTTAGCAGTGTTGTTCTCCTTAACTTGCGATCCTCCACAGAGTGTATCACGTCAGGATTATAATTTATGGTGAGTTTTGTACTCAGGGTATCTGCGCCTTTTATCAACTTTATGATATAATCTCCCGGCTCAAATTCGGGACCAAAGGCTGCTTCACCTAAAAGATTTGGTGAGCTTGGCACTCTTGGAGGTTTCATTTGCGTCTGAATACTTACAATATTGATCCCTTTGCGATTGCCTGTAGGTTGCTGTTTTATGAAATTGCCTTTGTTGTCATATATCTCTAAATACATCTCCCCAAACAAATGTCTTTTTTTCATATAATAGGCGATCAATGCATTGCCGTTTGGATTGGCACCAATAAATTCATCATCCCCCGGAAAATCCTGAACAACTCCTCCTTTTGGAAGGAAGTAAGGTCTCGTGGGAATGAAAACAATATCTTCCTCCAACATAGCCTTAGTGAAATTTCTGATCGGTGTTATATCGTCAATAATGATAATACCTCTGCCATGCGTTGCAAGAATAAGGTCGTGGTCCCTCGGATGAATTACCATATCGAATATGCCAACCTGAGGAATCTTGCTTTTGAATTGCACCCAATTAATGCCTTTATCTATACTCACGAAAAGACCGAATTCAGTACCCAAAAACAATAAATTTTCATTTATCAGGTCTTGTTTTACTACGTGGCAATAACCCTTAACTGACTCATTTACAATACTTTTCCATGTGTTACCGAAATCATTGGTGCAGAAAAGGTATGACTTCATATCTCCGTTTCTATGCGCATCAACTGTTATATAAGCAGCGCCTTTATTGAAGTTGTCTGCATCAATATTTGATATAAAAGCAAAGGGAGGAAGTCCGGTTATTTTATCGTTGAGTTTGGTCCATGTTTTTCCGGCATCCTGGGTTAGTTGCACATTACCGTCATCTGTTCCCAGCCATATTATATTGTTATCTAAAGGAGATTCACTTATTGCGAAAATGGTAGCATTGTTTTCCGCTGTGGTATTATCCGCAGTTAATCCACCGGACTCCTCTTGACGTTGTCGGTTCGGATCATCAGTGGTAAGATCAGGGGAAATGCGATCCCAGGTATCGCCTTTATCTTTTGATCGGAAAAGGTACTGGGAGCCTACATAGATCCATCCTGAATTTTTTCCAAAAACAAAGGGCGTGTTCCAGTTAAATCGCAAGTTCTCTGTGGTTGCATCCGCAAAGGGTTTTATGAACTTATTCTCTCCGCTTTTTTGATTTGTCCTGTAGATTCTTCCACCCTGATACTGCCAATAAACAATGTTATTGTCAGTTTTATCGGCATAAGCATTAAAACCGTCACCATAACCAACCGTTTCCCAATCGCTGTTTTGAATACCTCCAGAATTTTGAGAAGGACCCTTCCAACTGCCATTATCCTGCAATCCTCCATAAACATTATAGGGTTTTTCCATATCCACACTCACATGATAAAATTGAGAAACCGGCAGATTTTTACAATGGCTCCAGGTATTTCCTTTATCGCGGGAGATATAAACACCTCCGTCCGTGCCCATATACATAAGTCTATTATCCTTTGGACTTACCCATAAAGCATGTAAGTCGCCGTGGTAACCACCACCTTCCACTGCTGCTCCCTGGAAAACCTTGCCGCCATTAACACTCACCAGTAAACTAAACCCCGGTTTATATATTCTATCGGCCTCCACGGGGTCAGGAACAATATAACTAAAGTAAAATGGTCGTTCTCCCATTGCGTTTTGTGTGTTGATTTTCAGCCAATTAGAACCTTTATCTAATAATTTATATAAGGCAGATTGATCAGATTCCACCAAAGCAAAAATGGCGTAGGGGGCTACGGGAGAAATGGCTAATGCAATTCTTCCGAGCGTTTCATTGGGTAAACCGGAATTAATTTTAATCCAGTTTGCGCCTCCGTCAGTAGATTTGTAAATGGAAGATCCGGGTCCTCCTGACCGGAAAATGGATGCCTCCCTTCTGAAATCCCACATGGCAGCATAAAGTGTATTTGCATCATTTGGGTCGATGGCCAAACTCGCACATCCGGTGCTTGCATTTACAAATAAGGTGCGAACCCAGGTTTTGCCTCCATCAGTAGTTTTATACACACCTCTTTCCTCATTATCCGCCCAAAGGCTGCCCAAAACAGCTACAAAAACAGTATTAGGGTCATTTGGATCTATAATGATCTTTGCTATCCTTTCGCTGTTAGCTAATCCTGCAAATTCAAATTTATTCCCTCCGTCATAGGTCTTATAAATACCTGTCCCGATGCTGACACTGTTTCGCGTCCAGCATTCACCTGTTCCAACCCAAACGGTGTCGGGTCGCTGCTGATCTATACAAATAGAACCTATCGATTGGCTAAAATCATCAAAAACCGGCTTAAAGGTTGTTCCTTGGTTTTTCGATTTCCAGAGACCTCCACCGGCTGCTCCTACATATAATAAGTTGGGATCTGCATTTATTGCATCAATACAGGTAATTCTGCCGCTCATTCTTGCAGGACCAATATGTCTTCCTTCAATTGCGCCAAAGGTTGCATCGGTAATTTGAGTTTGGGAAAAGGCAGTGATACCTATTTGACAAAAAATAAAAAAGGTAAAAAGTGATTTTCTCATGTTTAAATGTTTTGTGTATAGCCTATGAATATTGATCTTTCTTATTTGCAGTGCTTGGGTATGGATGTTTTTTTAAATTTAAAAAGAGAATATATCCCCCCCAAATTGAAAAAACAGCATATTCCGGGTTTAAACCGGGAACATGCTGTTTAGTAATTAACCTTATTCTGTTACAATGGTTGTTCCAGACTTATCAAAAAGGGTTGTAGCATATTCCTTATTTAATTCCACTGCCTCAATTAATATTATCTCGCTTGTTACACCATTATATCTATTTTCGATTTTCCCCGGAAAGGTGATGCCTTCAATTTGCATATAATTGCTGTAAAAAGATTCGCTCTCAACCTCAGCACCCATCATAGTGCTTTTAGTATTTGTTTTGATCAACAAAAAACTTTCCTTGTCAATAAAATTGACATAAGTGCTTCCTTCAGGAACCACCACTTTAACTCTGTAACAAGGTGTTCCTTCCACTTCCTCGGTGCTGTCGAGTGTTACATTGTAACCCTTTTCCTTCCACTGCCATAAAATTCCATCCATGTCAGCCTGTACCTTTAATTCTTTCATCTGGTCGGCTGGGATTGGCTCCGCCTCCGTAGTTCCGGCAAATGGATTAACGGTCCAACCTTCAACACCATTATACGTTTGTATGAAACTCAAACCCTGAAATGTGCCCTGAACCCGAAAGAGGTTTGGCCTTACCGATATCTGAACAAAGGGAACATCAATGCCCATTTGGTTGATTTTACCCTTGGTAGTAACAGTTTCTACCTTCTTGAGTTTTTTTTGACCAATGGCATCAAAATGATTTTCCAGCACTTCGTCCAAGTTTTGAGCAGTTAATAAATTGGAGGTTGCGACTATCAATAAAAGAAGTGTCGCGGATATAATTTTTTTCATAATTTAATGTGATTTAATTGAAGTGTTAAAATTAGACAGGTTTTGTGGAAAATTAGGAAAGTTGACCTGTTAAAAGTAGGTTAAATTTTAGCTGCTGCTCTTAAAATGAAAACTGTACATAATAATAACCGTCTTTAAGAAGACAGTTATTATTAGCAAATGGCCTATTTTATTAATTATTGGATGCTCCCGCATTGATCCAGCATTCTATTTCCTGTCTTTCCCCGCAGGTAATAGTTACTCCGCCGGTAGGCATACTTTCTGAATTCACTACCTCACTTTCCAATGATCCGTTGTCAACAATGTGTTGTAGTCCTGAAAAGGTAGAAAATTCAGACCCGTGACATCCCGAGAGTCCGCATTTGTTTGCAATTAAAGGTTGAATAGTGGCGGTGTATGTTACTGAAGCGCAATCGGTTGAAGACCCGCAGCCTGCAGTGGTTTTAGAACAAGAGGCAATAATGAGGCAAATCCCTAAGCTCATTACAATGGAAACTGATCTCAGCATGTTTAATTAATTTTAAGTAGGATTTGCCTATAAGTATACAATTGTGGTTTAAGTAATGAATTTATAATTACTCTGCAAAAATGTTGCCTGATTTGAGTAAAATTATAAACGCTATAAAATTTCATCTCAATTATAATTTTTTTGAGGTAATTGGAATTGATACAAGCATTTTTTTTATTCCATTATTAATAATTTATTATTCTTAATTTATTACTTTGGTATGATAGGTAAATCTTTGAAGATGTGCCATCGCTCTTTTCAAATTTCAGACCTAATCGAAGCTCTATCTATATCCCAAAAAGAAATAACAAATTCACTTAACCGATCATTATAATTTGGACCTACGGAAGCAAATTTGTCTTTCGGCAATATATCTTCCTTTATTTTTCTTTTTTTACATTTTTTTATTAAACGCAATATTTCGTTTTTAGGATCTTTAATCAATTCGGGACGTTTATTAAAATTGGCTTCAGAAACTCCGGAAAATTTTGAAAACCCTTCGATATCAGATATTAACCATGATTCAACTTCTCTGACTGCTACTCTGAAAATCAAATTGGGGTGTTTTTTTGCATTTATCCAACTTCGTATTAATTCAGGCGCACAATTTTTAGTATCTAAATCAGTCAATACAAAAAAAGGAGTTCCTTTCGAAGCATCATTCCAACCTTTTATGTTTTCTTTTAAATAACCGAAACCCCCTTCAGTATAGGAATATCCAATAATAAATTTTTGAGTTTTATCAACCATTTTCATCATAACAAATTCACTAATTTGATCTTCAAATGCAAAATTCAAAGGTATAAGATTCATGATTTAAATTCGAAACTAAGTTGATTAATATTTCTAGGTTTTATTCTGGGTAGAATAGCTGAGGCAGGTGACATTCCGGCATTTAATAGATTTTTAATATCTAATATGTTTGATGCTACATTTGCTTTTGTCCCCTTTGATGCCGGTTCTAAAACAATAACTTCCTTAAGGGATATACCTTTGTCGCTTAATAGATCAAAACTATGTGTAGCAATTATTACCTGTCGTTTTCTAGGTTTTTGAAGTTTATGAATCAGACCGGCTAATTTAGAAACAATAGAACCATTTAACGATAGTTCGGGCTCCTCTAACAATAAAAGCGCATCACCTTCCTGTAATACCCATAGCAATCCAATCAACCTTAATGTGCCATCACTAAATTGGTCCTCTTTTTGTTTGCCGGCTCCAGGTCTCCAATGTTCATATAATGCCTCTAAATGAGGATACCCCATTTCTGTGGTAAATTTTAATTCTGTTAATTGTGGAACAGCAAGTTTAAGAGCCTGTTGTATATTATTTAGCCTTGCATGTCTTGTTTTTTCTTTAACAATTGCAATCCGTTCAAGAAATCCTTTGCCAAAAGGATCACCCGGTAAATCTGGGCCGGTAAAGGCTTGGGGATATTTGAGTAATTGTGGAACTAAATGCAAATACAAGGTGGTTTCGAAAAATCTTACGATCTCTCTAAATTCTTCATTTGCATTAATCTGCTCTAAATATGTTTGTGTTTTTCTTGCATTATCTTTCTCATCCTCAGTATTTGGACGATTGATTATTTTTTTTTTACCTTTCCATACTCTCTCATATGAAATTTGTGGCAATCTAAATCCTCTTGACTCCTGCTTAATCCCAATTGCATACCTCCACTTTAATTCCTTGGTTACATAGTCAGAAATGAATACTTCAATTTCAATATTTGGATTGCTTCTAGCAGCTAATGATCTTATTTTCGAGATACCGCCTCTATCAGTCACAGCCTTTTGTAATCCGCCACCAGGTTTAGCAATATCTCGTAAGAACCGAAAAACATCTAATAAGTTAGATTTGCCTGAGGCATTTGCCCCAACAATAAATACCCTTTCCTGCAGTTCAATTTCTACGTCTTTGAAATTTTTCCAATTTTTTAATATTAGTTTAGATATTATCATTTAATAAATTTACCCACAGTTTTGCATAAAGTTATAAAATTCAAAACTTCCATCCCAATCCCAACAAAAAATGCCTCTGCTCATAATATCTCGCTGGATTGTCCGGCGGCGTTCCAAAACTGCGTGGATCGCGGGGATCAATAAAGGAAGGATCGCGCCACTCGCTTGGAACAGGATCTCCATATTCATATGCCATACCGGTTACCGGATTTACAATTGCAGTATTTTTATTGTTTAATAAATTACTCGCTTCAAAAGTGAAGGCAAGTTCAGTGCCTTTTATTTCCCACCATTTTTTAAAGGTAAGGTTCAACCAAAAACTGGAAACACCAAGTTCAGAATATCTTTTATCCGGATCGGAAATAATTTCATAAATGGGTCTCCCCGAAGCGCTTTCGTAACCTGTTAATTCGTAAGGAGTATATCTTTTTCCGGAACGATAAATTGCCTCTGTGTATAAAGTCATTTTATTTAACCAGGATTTTCCGAATAAACCTGTTTCTGTATTTTGAATAAAAATTAAAAATGTTTTAGCATCAATAGGACTATCCCATGCAAGCGGAGTTTCTACAGAGGTTTCCGAATTACCGGTGGCTAATATTTCACCTAAGGTTTCTGATGCAGAGGAACTTTGTCCTGTTGCTATGCTGTAAGAAAAAGAAATACTTCCGCTGAACCATTTTTGTATTCTTTTTAAATAAGAAACTTCCACTCCGCGTACTCTTGCATAATCTCCATTAATTCGAATAGTGCGCGAAACTTCTTTTCCTGTTACATCTTCAATCAATATAGATGAAGAAGTAATAAAATCATATTTATCTTTCCAAAATGCCGTAATATTTAATGCATCATTAGAAGTAAGGGCAGATTTTAATCCGATTTCATAAGAAATATCCACTTCCGGATTGAGATCAGGATTTCCGATAAATCCGAGTGTCGATCTGTCGGCATAATATGGATCCATTCCCGTATAAATATAACTTGGGTGTGGCATCACGGTGCTGTGTCCATAATTAAAAAACATCACCTGATTTTCTTTTATTGGAAATGATGCTGAGAATTTAGGAAGTAAACGCATTTTAAATCTGCGCTCTCCAAAATTATAAGTATCATTATAATAGGCATCACGAAATTCCTGCGCAATAGTAGCATCGGGATTTGCAACGGCATCATCTAAAAATTTTCCCGGAACCCAATATTCCAAACGCAAACCTGCTTCTGCAATTAAGCCTAAATATTTTAATTTATCGCTGATAAAAAATGCACCCATTAATGGATTCACTTTCCATACATCACTAATATCTCCTAACCGATACGACTGCGAAAACGAACCGTCGGCAAGTTGAATGGGTGCACCTATCCAGGGACTTGTAATGTCCACCCACTGATATTCCTGGGGTTTTATTTCGGTTCCGAAAAATAATTTATTGCGTGTGTCTTTTGAATATAAATTTCCACTTGCACGCAGGGTATATTCCAATACATAATGGTCGTGCCACAAGGTTGCAATTCCACCGTTATTGTATAATCCCGGACCCGGATTTACAAATACAATGGAATCATCCGGATTAAAAACGGTTGCAGGAAAAGTGACAATACTTTCCGGATTAAATTCTGTATTTACCACATCCGGTCGCCAGGGATTTCCATTTGCATCGGCTCTTAATTTTACAAATAAACGCGATGCCGTTATAGTATAACTAAATGTATTACTGGTGGTATGACTCCATTTAATTGTCTCCAGATTTGTATCATGTGTATAGGTATTTGCATTGTCGGGAGTTAACGCAAACAAAAACTGATACCCGGGATTAAATGTTACATCATTGCCTGTTACACGCAACATATTATAATCCTGATTTATGGTTATACTTTTTAAATACGTAAAACTTAGCCTTCTTTTCGGGTCTAATTTATAATCCAGTTTCAGCATACCTGCCCAGCGATTATCCTGGTAGGGCGACCATAAAGAATCAGAATATAAGGAGGAGATCACTTTATCGGCAGGGTTTTGAATATAGGTATCACTGAAATTTGTTTTCAGTGTAGTATAAAAAGTAAGTTTCTTTTTAAGAGCCAGTGGACCACCCATTCCCAATTCCATCACCTGTTGATTCCAGTTACTTTGTGCGTCTTTATTAAATCCAAAATTATCGCGTTTATAACTTGCATTAAATTCAAATTCTTCCTCTCCCGATTTTGTGGTGGTATTTACAATTCCTGCCGTTGCGTTTCCAAATTCCACCCCTGCACCACCGGTTGTAACGTCTATTTTTGAGATAGAATTTGTTCCGATATCAATTCCAAATCCGGTTCCACTCAGCGGATCGCGAGCAGAAACATCATCAATATAAAATCCTGTTTCATAACTTCTTCCCCCGCGAATATGCACTCCATCTGCACTTTGTACAACCCCTGTTTGCATGTTCACCACACTTTGAATTTGTCGCACCGGTTGTAATTCAATTTCTTTTGCAGTTAAGGTAGAACCCGTTTTTGCTTCCTCTACATCAACCAAAGGTTTTTCTCCGTGAATTACCACAGCCTCATCAAATGTTAATGTGGTAGGATTTAATGCCACATCTAATTTTTTATTTTCACCTGCAGTAAATTTTATTGCAGTAAATACATTTTTTTCATAACCAATATAGGTAAACTGAATATTATATTCTCCGGGAGGAATATCCTTTATTTCAAAAGTTCCGTCAAATTCCGAATTTGCACCAAAGGAAGTACCGGTAATAATTACAGTAACTGCATATAGGGGTTCTTTGTTTTCAGCATCGGTTATTTTTCCGGAAAGCGCAGCGTTTTGAGAAAAGCCATGTTGAAGCAGAAATAGGAGAGCTGTGAGGGAAATACTGTGCTTCAAAAAAATGCAATTTATTCTACTCTGCGTTTTCATTATAGGTTTGCTTTCCTCCACGGGGTAAAATTGGGAAATTTGGGTGAAAGAGAGAAACGGAGTTTTGAAAAAGGTGGAAAATTAAAGGAAAGTTAAAGCAGAAGCTTTATTATCTGGCAATTTGCCCTTAAAATGGGTGTTTTAGAGGATGATTCGTTATTTTTAGGACTTAATTCTGCCTTTTTTAGGTAGGTAATATGTAATTTCAATTTTCAAAAAATTGGTGGATACTATCAAATGAACAGAACGATTTATACTCTTTGTTTTTCACTTTTAACATATTGCTTCTATGCCCAATCTCCCAATATTGAATGGGACAATACCATTGGCGGTAATAGTGATGATGGAGGCACAAGTATTAGGCAAACCTCCGACAACGGTTATATATTGGCCGGATATTCTGCAAGCACAATTTCCGGTGATAAAACAGGTTTTGATGGAGGGTATGATATTTGAGTATTAAAACTTGACAGTTTAGGTGTTATAGAATGACAAAATACCATTGGAGGACTTAATTGGGAATATTATTATTCTGCCCCTGCAAGAATGGTTATAGAGCCTTTATCAGATGGCGGATATTTATTAGGTGGAAACTCTCAGTCAGGTGTATCAGGGGATAAAACAGAAATAAATATTGCAGGTACTAATGACATCTGGATATTAAAGCTTGATGAATTAGGTAATATTATCAGGCAAAATACTATCGGTGGAGCAGGAACAGATTATTTATCTGCATTATTGCCAATTGATGGTGGAGGCTGTATTATCGGAGCGCAATCTGATTCTCCAATTTCAGCTGATAAATTGGAGGCTAGTTGGGGTGGTTACGATTATTGGATATTCGAGTTAGATGAATTTGGTAATATTATTTGGCAAAATACGATAGGAGGAGATCAGAACGAATATTTAGGCAGTATTTGTAAAACAGATGATGGCGGATATCTTTTGGTGGGGGATTCCAATTCCGGTATCACAGGTGATAAATCAGAACCCTCCGTTTTAGGTGATTATTGGATCGTAAAAATTGATTCCATAGGAAATATTATTTGGGATAATACTATTGGAGGATTAAGCTCCGATGTATACGCTAGAGGAATAATGGCAAATGATTCAGGATATCTCATTGGTGGGGTTAGCCTTTCAGGTATTGGCATGGATAAAACACAACCCCAAATAGGAACTTATGATTATTGGATTGTTAAATTAACAACTGATGGAGATATTGTTTGGGATAAAACAATTGGAGGAGGAAATTTTGATTATTTCACTACAATTATTAATACAAATGATAATAATTATATTGTTGGAGGTTATTCTAATTCTGGAATTTCCGGTAACAAAACCGAAGCAAGTCACTGCTATGAGGATTATTGGATATTAAAAATAAATGAGTTAGGAAATATTGTATGGCAAAAAACAATTGGTGGTTGGGGAAATGAATATTTGCGCGAAATAATTCAGACTAACGATAATGGATTCGCCTTGATTGGAGCTTCCAATTCGCTTGCATCATTTGAAAAAACAGAAGACCTCATCGGGCTCGGTACTTCGCCTGATTATTGGGTAGTAAGATTGGCACCTGATTCTTGTTACTCCGCTATAGAAGTTTGTAATGGCTTGGATGATGATTGTAATGGAATTATTGATGACAGTTTTATTTATACCACCTATTTTGCTGATATGGATGGAGATGGTTTCGGGGATTTAGAAAATACAATTTCTGAATGTGCAGGATTTCCTCCGACCGGTTATGTAATTGATTCCACAGATTGTAACGATATCAATTTATTAATTTACCCCGGTGCATTGGAATTATGTAATGGATTTGATGATAATTGCAATATCCTCATAGACGAGGGATTAGCTTTATATACTTTTTATTTTGATGGGGATGAAGACAGTTTTGGAGATGCAGGAACTTCTATAACACTGTGCAATCCCTTGCTGCCATGTGGATACACAACGGATAGTACAGATTGCAACGTCGACAATATGGATGTTTTTCCCGGCGCAATAGAATTATGCAATTCCATTGATGATAATTGCAATGGAAGTATAGACGAAGGATTTACAATATTTGTTTATTTTTTGGATAATGATGAGGATGGATTTGGTGATCCTGATATTTCTATTTCTACCTGCCTATTGCCTGCTCCGGAAGGATATGTTATGGATAATACCGATTGTGATGACAACAATTTTTTAATACATACCCCAATAATTTATTATACCGATGCTGATGGAGATTTATACGGTGATCCTTTTGCTCCTGTAATGTTATGTGAGTTAACCGCACCTGCCGGATTTTCAGCAAATAATCTGGATTGTAATGATGCTGAATTTCTCATCAACCCCGGCTCTAATGAAGTTTGTAACGGGATTGATGATAATTGTAATGTAGAAATTGATGAGGGGTTATCCCTGTATATTTTATACGCTGATTTAGACAGTGATGGATATGGTGACGTTAATAATGACACAATTTCCTGTCTCGCAAACATAACGGGATTTGCAAATGATTCCACAGATTGTGATGATACCAATCCTTTTATTTACCCGGGCGCAACGGAAATTTTAAATGGATTAGATGATGATTGTGATAAAATAATAGATGAAGGAACTACCGATTTGAAAAATTTAGAAAATGAGCTCATTGTTTCCATTTTTCCAAATCCGGCAACCACAGAAATATTTGTAAACACTAATAATCTACACAACAAAATAATTATATTAATTAATGCATTTGGGCAAATTATAACATCCCTGGAAACAAATAAAAATGTATGCAATATTAAAATTGAATCCCTGCCAAATGGTATATATTTTATTCAGGTAAAAGAAGCAGAAAAGGTTTTTATGAATAATTTTATTAAACAATAAAATAATAATTTCAAGGAAAATTTTAGCCCTCCTATTTTATAATCTTTAATTGTATAACAAATAATAATTGAATAATGTAATTCCTTCCATAAAATAATAAACCGGCACCTTTTGTAAGATGCCGGCTAGTGGTGTTAATTGGAATATTTTTAATACCCGATAATTATTTTTACAATTTTATAATCTCAATTATGGTGATTGGCGTTCCTGCTAAGCGCACACCATCCGGAATTGGATCCATGATAGCGCTTAGACTTACTCTTAAGCCATCAACCTTAAAGGGTTTTGTAAGATTACTCGGATAATAATCGTGAACGCCACCCGTATTTCCTGCGGTACCATGAATAACCCATAAGTCGCCCTTTAGCATTACCGTTCCTATTATAGTAACGGTTTCTGAAGATTCTGATCCGGAAAAATTACTCGTGCCGTAATATCCCGCAATATTTCCTTCAAATTCAGTACCTTGACCAAATGCATGCATAGTGATAGAGGCAAGCATTACAAACAACATCTTTTTCATATTTTTTAATTTTAGTGAATTAATTACATTGATTAATGATAAACTGGTGCAAAAAATTTGCCTTGCTGTCGCTAAATAATATTGTGTTACCTATTGCACTGATTGTAAAGGGGTTATTGTGAATAATATTTATTCTGCAACATTTACTCTGCACTCCATTTGTTTGTGAAACAGCAATATTTTCCTCATGCGTGTGGAATTTAGTGCACTTTTGGTAAAATAAATTAAAAACATTCTTAAATACTTGGAATAATGCTTCCTCATTTAAAAAAATTCCTAAAATAGCTGTTCATTCGAGAACCTGATTGATTTGGCTGTTCATTCGTGAACCTGCCGAAGTTGGCAGGCATGTTCGTGACCCCCTTTTTATCACAATATGGATGAGAAAATTAGTCACGAACCTGCCCTACAACTTTGGCAGCAATGTGCATGTTTTAAAAATATGCCATAATACAAACAACCCTCCTTTTCAACCTTGAAAACATTTTAATTAAAAGCCGTTCAACATAAAAAATTTACAAACTCATTACTCATTACTCATTACTCATTACTCATTACTCATTACTCATCACTCATCACTCATCACTCATTACTCATCACTCATTACTCATCACTCATCACTCATCACTCATCACTCATTACTCATCACTCATCACTCATCACTCATCACTCATCACTCATCACTCATTACTCATTACTCATCACTCATCACTCATTACTCATCACTCATCACTCATCACTCATCACTCATCACTCATTACTCATCACTCATTACTCATCACTCATTACTCATTACTCATCACTCATTACTCATCACTCATTACTCATTACTCATTACTCATCACTCATCACTCATTACTCATCACTCATCACTCATCACTCATTACTCATCACTCATCACTCATTACTCATTACTCATTTCTCATTACTCATTGCATGAATGATTCAGAAACCTTCACTCATAACATTCTCACAGCTCACAAAATTGTCAAGAGGCATTTGTAAGGAGAAAAAAATCGGGTTTCGATTACCTACTCACCACTTACCAAAGTTTTCGAAAATAAAAATCTGTCTTGTGTACAAAAAAATCTGGCATCTCTGTTAAGATCAGCCAGATCGTGGTGTATCAGGTGAAATAAAATATTAAATTTTTTGTATGGTAACAATTGTGATCGGCTTCCCTGCCATTTTTACGTCTTCCGGAATTGGATCCAAAGTTGCATTTACACTTACGCGTAAACCATCTACCATAAAAGGTTTGGTCAAATTACCCGGATAATAATCCTGCAAATCCCCCGCATTTCCTGTCGTTCCATGTATTATCCAAATATCATTCTTTAACATTAAAGTTCCTATAATAGTAATAGATTCGAAAGTTTGTGTTGGAGAAAAACTAGTCTTACTGTAGTAACCCGACATATCGCCGCCAAAACCTAAAATTTGACCAAATGCATTCATTGAGATTGCTAACAATACTATAGAAAATATAGGTTTCATATTCTTCAATTTTTAAATTTTTAACAATTAATAAACAATTAATATAGATTAAATAGCAAAAAATTTGCCCTTCGTTTAAATTTTAAATGTATACGGTGTATTACGTTGATAATTAGGCAATTCTGAGATCAAATTTAATTTTAACGACATTCTTCTGAATAAATTCCTCAGTCGGTTTTGCAGCATTTTGCTCCCATTTGTGGAATTTAATGCCCTTTATTGCTTACTGGGCTCTGATTTTAGTCAGAAATCCCTATTATTTCTTTACTTTATACGTTTATGCTTATTTTTATTGAAAATATCGAACGAAATTTGTCTTTAATTTCTCAAAAAAACCTTTACATGAAATTTAAAAATTATTTACTTCCCACAATTTTCTCTTTTCTCTTTAATCCTTTTATCTCCTTTGCGCAGGCTCCTGCCATCGAATGGCAAAATACCATTGGGGGAACTGGATATGATTTTTTAATAAGTATAGACCAAACTTCCGATGGTGGGTATATTATGGGAGGATATTCTGATAGCAATATCGGTGGAGATAAATCAGAAAATAATATTGGTGGCGACGATTATTGGATCGTAAAATTAAATGCTGCCGGAAATATAGAATGGGAAAATACAGTTGGCGGTGGAAATTTTGACCGTTTTTATTCCGTAGAAGAAACTCCGGATGGTGGTTATATTTTAGGGGGACAATCGTTAAGTGGCGGTGGAGTAGGAGATAAGTCGGAAAGCAATATGGGCGGTTACGATTATTGGGTGGTAAAACTTAATAGTGATGGTTCAGTTGCGTGGGATAATGCCTATGGCGGAATTGGAAACGATCAGTTATATAATGCACAACCAACATCAGATGGAGGTTATATTCTTGCAGGTTCATCTGATACGGGATTAGGTGGAGATAAAACAGATAATAAAATTGGAAATACCGATTTCTGGATCATTAAATTAGATGCAGCAGGAAATATTTTGTGGCAAAATGCAGTGGGTGGATTAATGTTCGATATTGCATATTCAGCTTGTGAAACAGCAGATGGCGATTATATTGTTGCCGGTACTTCTACCAGCGGAATAAGCGGTGATAAAACACAGGCCAATTATGGTTTTGTTGATTATTGGGTAGTAAAATTAGATGCTTCCGGTGTAGTTGTTTGGGATAAAACATTTGGTGGCACTTCTTCCGAATATTTATATTCGGCAATTCCAACGCTGGATGGTGGATCTATATTAGTAGGTATGGCAGATGGCGGTATTACCGGAAATAAAACAGAAGCAACAAATGGATTATTTGATTACTGGATCATTAAATTAGATGCATTAGGAAATATAAGCTGGCAAAATTCTATTGGTGGTTCAGGACAGGATTATGTTTTTGTAAATCCTGTAGCGCAAACTGTTGATAATGGATATATTGTTGCAGGATATTCACAAAGTGTAATTAGTGGAGATAAAACAGAGGCAAATACTGGCTCATGGGATTATTGGATATTAAAATTAACAAGCACAGGAAGTATTACCTGGCAAACAGTATTGGGAGGTTTAGGAGGCGATTATGTTCACGCAATAAATACGACAGCTGATGGTGGATATATAGTAGGTGGTTTCTCCTATAGCGGAATTACCGGCGAAAAAACAGAAGCAAATATTGGAGATGCTGATTATTGGGTTATGAAATTGGAAGGCACCGGATGTGTTCCTTTTACAGAAATTTGTAACGGAATTGATGATGATTGTAATGCAATTGTTGATGAAGGAATTACCGAAACAATTTCTATTTCGGCAGGCGGTGCAACCACATTTTGTCAGGGTGGAAATGTTTTATTAACAGCAACCCATTCCGGAACATCTTTGCAATGGAAAAAGAACGGAACAAATATAGCGGGTGCAACATCATCAACTTATTCAGCAAATAAAACGGGTAATTATACTTGTGAAACTACAAGCACCTGCGACAGTGAGCTATCAAATAGTATTTCAGTAACCGTAAATAAAAATCCACCCGCCACTATTTCTGCCGGCGGTGCAACAACATTCTGCGCAGGAGGCTCTGTTGTTTTAAGTGCAAATACTGGAGCGGGATTAAGTTATCAATGGTATAAAGGAGCATCAGTAATCGCCGGAGCAATATCAATTAATTATACAGCAACAACTGCCGGAAATTATAAATGCAGGGTTACAAAAACGGCGACGGGTTGTTTTAAGAATTCGAGTGTGATTTCAGTAAGTGTTCCTTGTAGAGAAGGGGAAGAATTAATGAATCTAAATTTATTTTCGATTTATCCAAATCCTGCAACAAAAACTTTCACTATTTCTGCAAAATTAAATTCAGAAATACATTATTCAACAATTGAAATTTATAATAATATCGGACAATTAGTGTATTCAAAACAAATTTCTTCTTCTTATGGAGATATAAATGAAGTAATTAAAATTAATAATTTAACCACAGGTATTTATTTAGTGAAGTTAATTAATAACGATATAGAATTTGAAGAAAATTTATTGATAGAATAATTAAATAATTCCATCCTTATGAAAATAAATTTATTATTGACAATAATTTCCTTTTTCCAATTTTTTTTTTCCTTTTCACAAGCGCCGGAAATAGAATGGCAACAATCTTATGGGGGTTTGAACGGAGATAATTTTGCACAATTTAAACAAACTTTGGATGGAGGATTTATATTGGCCGGAACCTCTTATTCCGGAATTTCAGGAATAAAATCGGAAGCCGGTTTTGGCAACGGTGATTTCTGGATAATTAAAACAGATGCACTCGGTAACCTGCAATGGCAAAATACCCTTGGAGGAACTACAAATGATTTTCTTACCTGCATAAATATTACTTCAGATGGTGGATATATCGTAGGCGGTAATTCTAACTCACCAATAAGTGGTGATAAAACAGAACCCGGTTATGGATCATTCGACTTTTGGGTAATTAAATTAAATGCCGCAGGAAATATAGAATGGCAAAATACTATTGGTGGTTCCGGGTACGAAGGTTTATTTCAATTGCAACAAACAACAGATGGAGGTTATATTTTAGGCGGTTCATCAAGCTCCGGAATTTCGGTGGATAAAACGGAAACCAGTTTTGGTTTTGATGATTATTGGATACTTAAATTAAACATAACAGGAAATATTATTTGGCAAAAAACATTAGGTGGCAGTAATGTGGACATATTAACAGATATAAGGCAAACGAACGACAACGGATTTATCATTGCAGGGCATTCACAATCAGGAGCATCTGCCTTAAAATCAGAAAACCTGATCGGAGTTTCCGATTGCTGGATTATAAAATTATCGGAAGATGGTATAACAGAATGGGAAAATACCATCGGGGGAAATCTTGTGGATTATGTTTATTCCATTAAACAAACATTGGATAACGGATATATTATGGGATGTTCTTCCGAATCAGGTATTTCCGGCGACAAAAACGAAAATAGCTGGAATTCAGATTATTGGGTTGTTAAATTAAATGCAATGGGGAATATTATATGGCAAAATACCATTAATGCAAGTGGGTATGATGCAATACATGAAATAATTGAAACTTCCGAAGGCGATTTTATTGCAGGAGGTGTTTCAAGTTCTAAATTAAGTGCAGATAAAACAGAAGATAAAATCGGATTCGATGATTTCTGGATAGTTCAATTGGATACGGATGGAAATTTAGGGTGGCAAAATACCATTGGTGGTGAAAATCCGGATGTTTTATCAGACATTTTACAATTACCCGATGGCGGTTTTTTGTGCGGCGGATCATCACAATCCGGAATTTCCGGCGATAAAACAACAGCTAATTATGGCACCGATGATTATTGGTTATTAAAATTATATCCTGCCGATTGTGGAATCCCGTCAGGCATTTATACCAATAATATTACCACCTCAAAAGCAACAATTCACTGGAATGAAATTGCAACCGCCGACCAGTATCAGATATGGTATCGGGAAAGCGGATCACTAACCTGGCTTAAAAAATCAAGCATCTTGAATATTAAAACAATAAAATCTTTATTTCCGGAAACAAATTATGAATATAAGATCCGTGCAAAATGCAATGCTGTAGATTTTAGTGAATTTTCGTCGATCGAAAATTTTACAACACTTCCATTAAAAATTGGTGAATTAGCAGATATTAAAATTGTTGTTTATCCAAATCCTACTTCAAATATATTGTTTATTGAATTGTTGGATATGATGGAGGATCCTGTTATTGAAATTTATGACATTGGTGGAAAAGAAATAACCAATTTTAAAATCACGGAAAATGAAGGAAACATATCAATAGATATTTCAAATCTTCAAATGGGCGTTTATTTAATAAAGGTTTCAGGTGATGGTCAATTTTATTCGGCCAAATTTACTCATCAGTAAAATATGTTCTACCATGTAAATCGAAATAAACAAAGTCCGGATCAGATTCGTAACCGTTCGGTTACATATTGTTTTTAACACTTCCTTTTTTAAAAATGCAACACCCTTTTATTTTTTAATGTTTACTAAAGTTACCATGCTAGTTCATATTGAATTTACCGTCTCGAATAAAATATAATCTGCTGCCACCTTTCACTGCCAACTGCTTTTCGCATAATATCACTTCACTAAGTCAAAAGGCCATTTCCTACAAAAAAATCATGCATTTCGCACAAACCCTTCTTGACATTCCTTATTTTGACAACGGCCAAAACAATGAGTGCAGAGCTTATATTTGTAATGGCTCAGCCACCGGAATTAACACAACCCCTGCCGCAACATTGGAGAGTTTTAAAAGTCGCAGTATTAGTCGCAAGTCACAGTCTCACGACGAGACAGGCCCAGAACCTGCCTTACGCTGACGCCGTGTGCAGGCAGGCCCAGAACTCAAAACTCAAATCAACCCCCTAGATTTTAACTCGAGATATTTATTTATGGTATTAATTGAAAGATCTTCCGGTGTGGAGATAATTGTTTGAATGCCGTATTTTACGAGTTCTTTTCTGATGAGGCTTTTTTCTACTGCAAATTTTTGTGCTACAGTGGTGAGATATACATCCTCCAAATTGTGTGCATCTTCTTTTGCATAGTTGGTGATCTCCGAATTTTCGAAAAATATTACTACAAGCAAATGCAATTTATTTAATTTGCGAAGAATAGTAACAACTCTTTCTATGGCAAAAACACTTTCGAAATTCGTATATAAAAAGATTAGACTGCGCACTCTTATAAAATTGCGGATATGCAGATATAATAATTCGTAATTGGCCTCATTAAACCTTTCTTTTTCGTTGTAAAGCGCCTCCAAAATTTTTCGCAGTTGCACATGATGTTTATCGGGACCCAGTGTAGTTCCTATTCTGTCGGAAAAGGATATAAAACCAACCCTATCCTGTTTTTTAAGGGCAATGTTGCTGATGGTCAACGTAGAATTGATAGCATAATCCAATAAACTCAAATTGTTGAACGGCATTTTCATTGTGCGGCTTTTATCTACAATGCAAAAAACCTGTTGCGATCGTTCGTCTTCATAATGATTTACCATCAGCTCTCCAATACGACCTGTTGCTTTCCAGTTTATACTTCTGATATCATCACCCCTTACATATTTTTTTATTTGTTCGAATTCATAACTGTGACCAATTCTCCGCATCTTTTTTACGCCCTGAAAAAAACTGATGCGCGACATTGTCCTTAATTCATAATTTTTCATTTGCAGAATGGAAGGATACACTTTTGTGATTACATCAGCATCAAAAATGAATCTTCTGCTTATTATACCAATTACAGATTGTGCAAAAATGTTGATCTTTCTAAATACATATTCTCCTCTAATAACGGGTCGCACCATGTAATCCAAACGTTTCTTTTCACCCGGACCAATTTTCATATCAATTGCGAAATCCCTTTTTTGTAATTGATAGGGCAATTCATCAATAATATGTAAACTAAGTGGTATGGCGGCGCGACTTAAAATTGTGATATGCACCGCATTTTCATCACTTAACGAAAAAACATTGCTCAGTCTGCGTTCTGCTTTTATTTTTGTGGTTGGCGTGAACAAAAGTAGGAGATCTACTATAATAATTGCTCCTAGTAATATCAAAGCAGCCTGTGCAAAATAAAATATAAAACTCACCGAAAAACTCACGGCAAATAAGGTTGCAATTATTCCTAAAGCAACAAATAACCTGTTTGTTACAAATATTTTACTTATACCAAATTTCATCTGGGTACATCAATTGTTTCAATAATCGATTTAATTACGGATTCGCTGTCATATCCCTCCAGTTCTTTATCCGGTGTAAGAATTATTCTGTGATTCAAAACAGGATATGCTACAAAATGAATATCATCCGGTGTCACAAAATTTCTTCCGTTCATTGCTGCAATTGCTTTGGATGCTTTCATTATATTTAGTGATGCACGTGGTGACGCTCCGAGAAACAGATCTCCGTGATTTCTTGTTTTGAAAACAATGTTTGCAATGTAATCCAACAACTCATCCTTGATATGAATTTTTTCTACTATTTCTCTGCAAACTTTTAACTGTTCCATCGACATTACTGCATTCACTGAATCTTTTTGGCGATTTGTAAAATCTTCTTTAAATCTGTATAAAATTTGTTTTTCTTCTTCGAGTTCGGGATACGATATCTTAATTCGGAATAAAAAACGATCTAATTGCGCTTCCGGTAATTTGTAAGTTCCTTCCTGTTCAATTGGATTTTGTGTTGCGATAACAAAAAATGGAAATCCCATTGCATACGTTTCTCCATCCATAGTAACCTTTAATTCTTCCATTACTTCCAACAAAGCAGCCTGTGTTTTTGCAGGGGAACGATTAATCTCATCTATCAAAACAATATTGGAAAAAATGGGTCCTTTTTTAAAATTAAATTCAGCCGTTTTCTGATTAAATACACTCGTACCCAAAACATCTGTGGGCATCAGATCGGGTGTAAACTGAATACGTGAAAATTCGGTCGCTATTGTTTTTGCCAATAATTTAGCAGTAAGCGTTTTAGCAATTCCGGGAACTCCTTCAATTAAAATATGACCCCCGCTGAATATTCCGGCTATAAGCAGATCTATCAGTTTCGATTGTCCTATAATTACTTTATGTAATTCGCTGCGAATTGCATTTACCGATACGGTAATTTGTTGCAACTCAGGCGAAATTTCCGGATTGAATACATTTTCTTCCATATAATTTTATTTACAATTTTTATAAAAATGTTCTAAAAGTTTGTGCAGTTCTATCAGATCGTTGTCTGTAACATCGTCTGTGTTGTCAATATATTTTGCGTGTTTAAAAATGGCTTGTATACTACTCGTGCTGATCTCCGATTTCATTACCAGCTTTTGAATAAATACCTCATCAGCAGCAAAAGTTGCCAATTGATATTTTTCATTGATGAAATGTAAAAACAATTTAATTTTTTGTTGCGCGAGTTGTTTGTGATTTTTCCGGATGTAATACATTCTACCTATTGTTTGTACGAATTCCAATGATTTATTTTCATTGGGTTCCAAAACAGCTATTGATTGCTGCATGCGTTTGGTTCGGAAAATAATAAACAGGATTAATGCAATTAACATAACATACCACGCCCAACGCAAAGAGGTTTGTGATAAAATAAATTTTAACGGACCTTCCACTTGTTGCTCATTATTTTGCATTTGACTATTGTAGGTCGTCTTGGAATACTCATCCCAAATAATATCGCCGGGTTTTAAATAGGATAGCACTTTGGAGGTATATTCAATATTGCTTTTTTCTACCTGAAAATAATTGCTGAATACTATGGGATTGCAGTGAATATAAAAGTTCCCGCTTCCATAAGGCACTTTAATGAGATCACAAAAATTAACGGAATAAATACTCCCTAAAGCCTGATAATTAATAATGGACTTTTGAAAAGCAGGTAAAAAATAATTCCAGTTATAGGTCACAATTTCTTCAGCAATCTCTAATTGAAACATATAAGAAGAATCTCTTTTAAAACCGGATTCAAAAAAGTTTAATCCTATCTTACTGGTGGAAAAGGTGGAAAATGCGTAAGGATCCTCTGCATAATTCTCCTCCAAATAAAATGAAGAATCACCCAAATTATCCATATAATAAACCGTATCCTGTGTTGTTACTCCTCCGCCTGTTTGCAACAATATTTCCGCCGATAAATTCTCCGGTAATTGATTTAAGGCTAAAAACGCATCATTGCCATTAGCTACAAAGGTTTTTAAAATATCAAAAACGGAATCAGTATAATAAGGATATTGCCCAACGAAGATGTAATTTTTGTGAACTCCCGGTGTTGCAATTAATTTTTCTGCAAGGTCATTATTTGTCTTCTCAAATTTTTTACCGGGAAAATAACTTTCAAGCAGTTCGCTCAAAACAGAAGTGCCGAAAGGTTGATCGCTGGATTCAATGTAGGTTTCACTCCAAATAAAAGTAGGCGTGTTTGTGCGCAGGAATGCCAAATAAACAACCAATAGTACTACTACTAATCCAATAACTCCAATCAATATCGCAGTTCCTTTTTTCAATTGCCGTTTTTAAGTTCTTTTATAAGATCAATATAGGAACTGCGTATCAAATTAAATTGCGATTCACCCAATGTTTTTTCTCCATACCAGATAAATTCATACATCACGGTATTGTTGCTAAGCCTGGGGTAGGAGGGATGTTTATTTACCTCTGCCAGATAATCCATATTGGTTTTATTTTTTTTCCATTCAATAAAGTTTTTATCGTGTAATGTTTTAAGTAACATTAAATAATAAATGCGTATCGCAAGTCTGAAATCTCTGTTTTCCAAGGCCTCGCGCAGAAATCGTTCGAGGTCGGTTTCCATGGGTCGCTCGTCTAACTCCTGTAAAGTGGTTTTTAGCACTACATCCACCTTTTTATTGGAGAATAATCCCTTTCCAAAAAGTTTTAATAAAATGAAAATCAATAAAGCAGCAATTAACACAAATCCGATGATCTGTGCTACCTGTTGTGTTATGGGTAAATTAAACGACCAATCTCTTTTTGTTGCCTCCTTTTGAATTTCTGCTTCTTCTTCCTGTTTTTTCTCATTATACGACAAACCATCGGTTGCTTTTTCCCATTCTGATCTGTCAATAGGATGATAGGAAGGAGCAGATTGCCCTTTTAATACTGGTATGGAAATACAAATAAATAAAATTAAAATCTTCCACCTCATGCAACACCCGGTTTATTAGTTTTAAATTCAAGTTTTTGTATGCGTGCCCTTAATTCTCCTGCAGTATCTATCTCATAAAAACTGTAGTATAGTATACCCATATTTATTGCAACCATGCATATCTGAAGGAAAACTGTAGCAATTAGTATAAAGGTAACACTGATATCCTGAACTGCTTCGTACAAATATGCATCAAAAGGAATATTCCATTTTATCAGCTCAATATTAAAATAACAGATAAGAGAATGTGCCATCAATGATAACATGATGCTTAAAAGCAGAAGTGGTAAATACAACAATTGTATGGTAAGAAAATGGCGGAAAAAATAACTTGTGGAACCAAAAACATTGGAGGAAATACTGTTATCATTTACTACTCGAGCGAATATAAAAAACAAGAGAGGTAAAATTAAAAAGAAACAAAATATAAAAAATCCGGAATCTATTAAAAGCATGGTATGCATTGTGCTGCTTAATAATAAAATAAACCAGCCCTTTTTGAGAAGGAATTGCATAAATCCACGCAATCGGAAGTGTAAGTTTTTGGTTTTTACCAGGTGAATAATATAGAAACAAACCGAGCTGAGTATAGCGAGTGATAAAATGTTGATTGCCATCAGATAATAGTTGCCCTGATGATCCAACAGATCTCGTACATCTCTTACTGCTTCAAAAATTCCACTGAATTGATCAAAGTGAATTTCGTGATAAACCTGCGAAAAGTTTGTTACTTTCCAAAAATAAATTCCGGTGTATAATGCTGCTGTGGTGAATATGGTTATTAAAACCGGTTTACTAAACTGACGCAATATCATAAATCCTTCTGCAAATACCTCCCCATTATTTTTGATTTTATTCAAATTTAAATCCGGAGTTTTGTCAGCAGGTATTTCATCTGATCTTCTGTTTGTATTAAATCCGCTTTTCGCTTTTCTTGCAGGATAGATTACAAAATAGAATAGCATAAATGTAAATTCCACAATAATTAACAAGGCTCTGATATAATCTGGAGTATCAGTATGGCGGGTTAAAAAACTTTCATTTATTCCTGCAAGAACAATAATTGGCGTTATGCCTAAAAATATTTGCACCGCCCGCATTCCATTTATTCGAAAGGATTGCATGCGCGTAAAGGTTCCCGGAAATAACAATCCTCTACCTAACGTAATTCCAGCAGTGCCTGCAATTATAATTGCTGAAATTTCCAATGCGCCATGTACCCATATCGTAAGAAAAGATTCCCAAAATAGCCCCCGTTCAATAAAAAAGTACTGAAAGGCGCCAATCATTATTCCATTATAAATAATAAAGTAAGCTGTTCCCAGTCCAAAAAATATCCCGAAAATCAAGGTTAAAAAGGAGACCCTTAAATTATTAAAGGTGATAGCAAAAAACATATCAAATTCATTCATCTCCTTATACACTTTCATCGGATCGCCGCTTTCGATATTTTCTTCGGTCATATTTATATAGGAATCGCCTAATATAAATCTAGAAAATTCCGAATCGTGCATGCTGCTGAATACTCCAATAAAAAAGGAGATCATGAACAAACAAAAAGTAAATAATAATTGCCAGCGCGCCGCATGCATACGCTGAGGTAACTCATCCTTCCAAAAGGTAACGAGTTTTCTTCTTCGGCGAACTTTGTTTTTATAAATGGAGTGAAAAACCTTCTGAGCCAGATTATTCAGATAAATTTTTACAGATCGGTTTGGATAATACGTTCTGGAGTAGGAGAGGTCGTCGGTAATTTGAATGAAAAGATTGCTCACTTTTTCGGGATCTTTCTCCGTTTCGAATTTTTTTTCAAATTCGTCCCATTTCTGCTTATTCTGATCTATAAAGTTGGTTTCCCGCATGTGTTTTCCAATATCGGGGTAAATATATACGTTTCTCTTAAAGTTTCCATAAATGTTGAATGCACCTGATTTGATCCTTTTTAGTTAGTTTCAATAAATGGATGCTGATTTAATCGAAAAAACGAAAAATGTTTAACTGTAAAATGTTATGTGCAGATAAATTGAACAATTAGCGTAAAAATTTTATTTTTGGACAATAATTCTATTATCACCTAAAACCAGATGCGCACCATAGATATACTTACCACCCAAAATGTAACCATCAATTATGAATTGGCGGAAGTGCGCGATCGATTATTTGCATTTATAATCGATCTTTTGATCCTGATCGTAGGCCTTGTAATACTCACCAGGGTAATTTTAGCTACCGGTTTTGTTTCAAATGAGGATTATGTGGTATATTTTATAGTATTTCCAATTCTCTTTTTCTACCATTTTGCTTTTGAGGTATTATTGGACGGACAAAGCCCCGGGAAAAAAATGCTTGGGATAAAAGTGGTTAAACTCACTGGAACAGAACCTTCCCTTAACGATTATCTCATGCGCTGGGCCATGCGCCCGCTCGACATCTTTTTTTCATTAGGTTCTATCGGAATTATGCTTATCAGTTCTTCCGAAAAAGGACAGCGTTTAGGTGATATTGTTGCTAATACCGCTGTCATTAAAACTGTGCCTACGCAGCGTATTGTATTGGCAGATATTCTCAATATCAGGTCAATTGAGAATTATGTCCCTGTGTATCCAAATGTTCGCGAATTCTCCGAACCTGAAATGTTATTGTTAAAGGAGGTGATGGACAAAAGTTTAAAATACCAAAATGATGCACATGACGATGCCTTGAATGAAGCCGCAGACATTGCGAGAATTCGATTGAATATGGACCGCGCTCCCGCTGATAAAATAGGTTTTATCAAAACCCTCATAAAAGATTTTGTTGCGCTCAGCAGATAAACTTCCACTAATTTAAAGTAACTTTAATGTGATATGTTAACCGAAATGAGGAGGTTACTACTTTTTGGCAAATAAAACAGCTACCTTTGCACCCATTTTATGCAACAGATAAGAAATATAGCAATTATTGCCCACGTTGACCACGGTAAAACAACACTTGTAGACAAGATCTTACATCATTGCCAACTGTTTTCCAAGGAACACAGTGAGCTTATTCTCGACAATAATGACCTTGAACGTGAACGCGGTATTACAATTACCTCAAAAAACGTATCCGTAATTTATAAGGATTATAAGATCAATATCATTGATACCCCGGGTCACGCCGATTTTGGCGGAGAAGTGGAAAGGGTATTGAATATGGCTGACGGAGCACTCGTTTTGGTAGATGCTTTTGAAGGTCCAATGCCGCAAACCCGCTACGTATTAAGCAAAGCCATCGCTCTTGGTCTCAAACCCTGTGTGGTAATAAATAAGGTAGATAAGGATAATTGTAAGCCTGATGAAGTGCATGAGGCAATGTTCGATCTTATGTTTAACCTTGGTGCTACCGAAGAACAGTTGGATTTTCCAACGGTTTACGGTTCAGCAAAATTCGGTTGGATGAGCGATGATTTTAGAAAGCCAACCACTGATGTAGCTGCTTTATTGGACATGGTTATCAATTTTGTTCCTACTCCTAAAATTGTGGAAGGAACCACACAATTGCAAGTTACCAGCATTGATTACTCCAGCTATATTGGCAGGATAGCAGTAGGCAGAGTTGCCCGTGGAACCGTTAAAGCAGGTCAAAATATCACCCTGATGAAACGCGATGGCAAAATGGTGAAAAGCAAAATAAAAGACCTTTTTGTGTTTTCCGGTTTAGGTAAAATCAAAGCAGATATTGTAATGTGCGGAGATATTTGTGCCGTTACAGGCATCGAAGGTTTTGAAATTGGTGATACCATTGCCGATTTTGAAAATCCTGAGGCTTTGCCCGGAATTTCTATCGATGAGCCAACTATGAGCATGTTGTTCAGAAGTAACGACTCTCCATTCTTTGGAAAAGAGGGGAAATTTGTAACAAGTCGCCATTTACGCGATAGATTGTATAAGGAAATTGAAAAAAATCTTGCACTTCGTGTAGAAGAAACTAATAGTGCCGATTCATTTATGGTATTTGGTCGCGGAATTCTGCATCTTGGAATTCTGGTGGAAACCATGCGCAGAGAGGGTTATGAACTCCAATTGGGTCAACCGAAAGTGATCATTAAAATGATAGATGGTCAAAAATGTGAACCGGTAGAGATCCTTGCTATTGAAACAACCAGCGAAAGTGCCGGTAAGGTAATTGAAGCAGTGAGTCAGAGAAAGGGGGAGATGATGATGATGACGGCAAAAGGCGACAGAACACACCTTGAGTTTAATATGCCTTCAAGAGGTATTATCGGGTTGAGAACCAACATTTTAAATATTACGCAGGGTGAAGCAATTATGAGTCATCGTTTCAAAGCGTATGAACCATGGAAAGGAGATATTCCTTCCCGTTTACATGGTGTTTTAATCGTACATGAATCAGGAACTTCCATCACCTTTGCACTTAACAAACTTCAGGACCGTGGATTTTTCTTTATCGGTTCGCAGGAGGATGTTTATCAGGGACAGGTAATCGGGGAGCACAGTCGCGATAACGATCTTGTGGTAAACATTACCAAAACCAAAAAACTCACCAACATGCGCGCCAGTGGAAGCGATGAGAAGGTAACTCTTCCTCCTCCCCACAGAATGTCGCTGGAAGAGGCAATGGAATATATTGACGATGATGAATTGGTGGAAGTAACGCCGCTCAATATTCGTCTACGCAAGATATATCTCCAGGAACACGAGCGCAAAAAATCCAGCATGATGGCTGAGGTGGATTAAAATTTTGAACCTTATGCTACATTTAGGGGTTGCTACGTTGTAATTGTGCAATTGCTGTACATATGTGTATAAAAGACGATGAATATCATACTTTCGTCCTTTTTAAAATACCTTATAACCAGTAACTTTGCACCCGACAGTCATAAAAATGAAAGGAAAAATAAAATTTGTAGAAAGACCGCGAACCGAATTTTTCGCTACTCTTCGCAGTCGTGTTAACAGTTATTTCGAGGACAATAAGATACCCAAAACGGGTGATTACCGCATGGTGATAAAAACCGTGGTGATGTTATCGCTTTATATTGTTCCTTTTATCATTATAGTTACCGGTATACTTCCAGTTTGGGCCACTTTTATTATGTGGATTGTTATGGGCATCGGAGCTTCAGGAACAGGAATGAGCGTAATGCATGATGCAAATCACGGAGCTTATTCAAAATATGCCTTTGTAAATAATATGCTCAGCCGCACTATGTATCTGGTGGGTGGAAGTAAATTTACCTGGCGCGTTCAACATAATATCCTCCATCATACCTATACAAATATTTATGGAATGGATGAAGATATTCACGACAAACCAATACTTCGTTTATCGCCGCATGGCAAGTTGCGTTTCATTCATAAATATCAGCATTTGTATGCATTTGTTATTTATTGTTTGGCCACTTTGGGATGGACCTTAAATAAAGATTTTAATCAACTTATCCGCTACAATAAAAATGGCCTTACAAAAGGCAGCGGCGGTAAACCCACCGGCGAAATGGTAAAATTGATCGTTAGTAAAATATTTTATTTTGCAGTGATATTACTTCTTCCCGCTTTGGTTTCCGGTTATGGTTTCGGGTATATTTTATTGGGATTTTTAATGATGCAATTCGCTACAGGATTAATTGTTACCACTATATTCCAGCTTGCACATGTTATTGAAGAAACCGATCATCCTGTTCCTACAGAAAATGGCGAAATAGAAAACGCATGGGCAATTCATCAATTGGAAACAACAGCTAATTTTGCAAAAAAGAATAGAGTATTAAGTTGGTTTGTGGGGGGATTAAATTATCAGGTGGAACATCATTTATTTTATAATATTTGTCATATCCATTATAAAAATATTGCACCAATTGTTAAAAAGACAGCACTCGAATTTGGCATTCCCTATTATGAAAAAACTACATTTTGGGATGCACTTGGTTCCCATGTTAGAGTATTGAAACAAATTGGAAATAATACACTAATGGCTAAATAGTTTTAATTAAATAAAGCCAGAGCTTTTCCGTAATAAATCCAAATAACATCCAAATTGGAAAATAGTCCAATCTAATATATCCGTTTAAGTGTAATCCTTCGGTATATAACCATGGGCAGCTTCCTGTTAAAATTTCCAAAATAAAACCGGAAATATATTCTATACTTAAGCATATAATAGCATAAATGGTAGCCCGTAATAATATATTAATATTTTTTATTTTGTTGTAAATCAACGGAAATATAAATGGAATGGAACCATAAATAAAAAACATCCATACATAGGAAGTTCCGGCAAGTCCCCACTGAATTTCTTCCTTATTAATAACCGGTAGGATGAGGTTATATTTTAACCCCGTAAATAGTATCTCCGCACTTACGCCGAAACACGCAAAAATAATGGATCTTATTATTGGTTTAGAGAACTCCCTTTTAGTAATATCTCTTTTAATTTCCTTCACACACCGAATTGGCGTAAATGATGATCTAAATGTTTCACCGTTAATACGTCCCATTCCTCAGCAGATAATTTCCCGAAAATCGGATGTTTATCTTTAGTAACTCCGGATGGCCCCACAGCAGTTAATTTTTGTATAAGTTCTATTGCTTTTGCTTTTTCGTAGTTGAAATTGCGGTCGTTTTCGATAACAAAACTGTTAGCAGTGGGTAAACCCTGTTTAAATGGTTTTTCATTTATCAATCCTTTTTTTGCTATACCGCCAAATAAAATTCCGATAATAGTTCTTTTAGCTTTGAATTCCCCCAATGCAACACGTATAGGTTGCTGAATATGCGCAAGCATTTGTGCAACTGTCATGGATCCCCATATATGCTGAGAAATAGGTGTTAAAAGATTTATTCTTGCTATGTAACTTTCAGCATCTTGTTGATTGTATATACTCGCCATATTTTGGGTTTAATACCATTCAACAGAAATTATTACTTTATTGTTCCGTTAATTCGATTAGATCAAATAATACATATTTACTGGCAGCAGGAGTTTCCGTTGATCCACCGCTTAAACGAATTACTAATTGATCACCTGCATTAAATGTGGTATTGATATCCAATGTTTTTAATATCCAGGCATTTTCATCAGATGATTCCGTATCCAAAACTGTTACGGCGCCACCGGACTCCACTTTTCTGAGTGAAACAGAACCGGGCCAGTTATCAAAAGAATTTATACAGGCAGTGAGTTTATATTTTTTGGATCCTTCCAATCCATTCATGATGAAATCGGCATACCCTTCCTCAGGAACAAGATCAGGATCAATTCGCAGTGACCAAACTCCACCGTTTACCGGTGTATTTGGGTCAGAGGAAGTATTATTCGTGATCCAACCATCAGTGGTAAACGTGCCTTCGGTTTCAAAGGAACCATGACTCACTAAAACTATCGGTTCGGGTTCGTCCTCCACTTTTTGGCAGGAAAAAATTAGTGTGGTCAACAGGAGCAGGATTGAAGTCGTTTTTATCATCTTAATCAAAATTTATGCAGATAAAGGTACTGGAAAGAAATGAAAATTGAAAAAAAAGGCTGTGGGTATATTTTTTTTCCCTGTGAAAAGAATAAAATGAATGTCACTTATTTCTCAAAATAACCCACAGTTCCACCCACCCAGGTTTTGTTTTTATTAAAATCAACACCAATCATTACGCCTTTACTCAGGCGTGTGAGATTAATGGCTAAGGTAGGCCGGGGTTTGTTTTGCTCCCAAATATACATGAGTCGTATTTCACATTTTGCAGCTTCATCCAGTGTTTCTATTACAGGTTTATACGTAGCTTTTCGCTGTAAAATGTAATTTTCTGCATGTAACAAAGCGTTTTCCAATGACTCCGGAGTAATATTGAAAACCACTCCTTGTCCCGCAAATGAGAACAAAGGTTTTAATACATAGTTCTCAAGATCGGAGGGTATAGTTTTTAAGGCATTAAGAAAATGTGTTTCAGGCACATATTTGCTTTTTATAAAAGGCAAGGTGTATTTACTAATTCGAAAAAACCAATTCGGATGACACACCCATTCCACCTCTGCAGCTTCTGTTAATTTCCATTCATATTTAAGATCCGGTTTCGCCTCCAGCTCATCAAATATGAGGCGATTATAAATTCTTTTTATGTGAATTTTTTCTCCACCAGACCTATAAAATAATTTATCGCCTTCCTTAATAATTTCTGAAATACAAACCGGTTCAATTCCCAATAATTTTTTTGTAAGATAAAAATCTATCCATGTTTTTTGATTGGTGGGTTCTATTTCCAAAACAATTACATTTTTAGGATCATGATCTCCAATGATGTTTGTTTTTAATAATGATATATAGGAATTTTCATCAAGCCCATTAAATAAATGAGAAACATTATCCGGAATATCAAAGTGTTTGCGGTAATTAATTCCTAATGCGTGTTGCCAGGCATAAAGCGAAGCAAAACCTTGCATCTCAATCAACTGCGGCAATAATTCACCATTTTCGTTTTCGCAAATGCCAAAATCGAGTGCAATAAAAACAGGTTTGCCTTCCTCACCGGGAACAAATATATTTTCAGGAATTGCTTTCTGTGTTTCTTTTGTAAAGTCGGGATGGCAAATTAATTCGATTATCTCATTTCCTGCAGTTATTAATTTGTCTCTGAAATCAGCAGGAATAAAAACGGGAGTCTCACAAATTTTAAATTCAATTTTATGTTGAGGATCACTATTGGATTCTGCAATAAAATTAGCATATTTTTCATCGCTGAAACCGGAATTGTATTTTAATCTCGCACTTTTAATCATCGTGTTTTTATTAATTGATGTAACAAAAAAAAATAAAATTTAAGAAGAGAATTATCATAATTTTTATTTTTTCAATTCATTTTAATTGCATTAATTGCCGACCTCAAAAAAGAGGGTATTATTTCCTTATGCGTTAATGGAATTTTTAACGGGTCACTCAGTGAACGGATCATATCCTCCAATTTCCAATCTCCGTGACTGCTTATAATTTTATTGCGTCGCTCCGGATTGGCAAAATGGCGCAGCATACCTTCCGCATCTGCTTCGGGGTGAAACTGGGTCATATACATCTCATTACTTAGTTTCAGAGCCATTACTGCCCTTTCCAACTCAACATGTTCCCGCTTTTTTTCAATGGCAAGTATACTGGCACCTAATGCTTTCATCTTTTCATAGTTTGGTTCTATCATTTGCCAGTCACGACTATCTACAACGTAATAAGGGTCCGGTAAACTGTGGAAAAAATGATCCTGTTTGGCAATTTCGGTTCTGTGAACCGGAAATACACCAAATGCATTGGACCTTCGCTGACAAATATTCCCTAAATCAAAATGCCGGCCTAGCAGTTGAAAAGAATGACAAATTGCAAACAAATATTTTTTGCTTTTATTCCCGTTCTGATTGTGTGCCCAAATGGTATCAACAAGATCGAAATATTTTTTCTCCCATTCCTTACCTTCGCCGTCAAAAGGGCTGCCCGGACCACCGGTGGAAATGTAAATATCGAATTTCTTGTTTGGGACCTCATTTTTGTACCTTACATCAAATTCCTGCCAATCTACAAAGTCGCTGAGCTCTTGCACTATAGCTCTGATGCAACGCATACCCTCGTTTGGAGCGTTTTCATACATATCGAGAATAGCAAGGCTGATCTTTTTCTGCTTAGGCATTACAAGTCGCTAAGTTAAAAAATTTAAAAAACGGTGTTTACCATGTTATCAACGTACCTTTTTTTCGATTTGGTTCAATTATGAAAAGTTCAAATTTATCTTAATAAAATAGTTTATCTTTGTTAAGTCAACCTTTTTGAATTATTAATATCACTGTCAACAACTGATTTATAGTATGAAACACACACACATGTTCTGCACTACAATCGCTTCGGTTCTGCTTTTGTTGTGTTTAGGGAAAAGTTTTGCACAAACTCCCCCGCCTTCAAATCCCAATATTGTATTTATAATGGTGGATGATGGTCGATATGACGAGTATCGGCCAACAGGAGCACCTTCCTGGTTTGAACTGCCCGCTATTGAAAGAATAGCTAATGAAGGGGTAAATTTTAAAAAAACCTATGCGCCAACTCCGATGTGTGCTCCCAGCCGGGCATCTATATATACCGGCCTGTATGCACATCAGCATGGGGTGGAGAATAATAATTACGACTTTTCTGATTCCCTTGCTACCATAACTAAAATATTACACGACCAAGGTTATTATATGGGTTTTTTCGGCAAATACGGACAGGGATTCGGTCAGCCAACAGATTTTGACTTTTACGTTACTATGACCGAAGATGAATATATTAATACCTATTATACCGTAAATGGAGTAAATACATTCTATTCGCAACATTGCACAAACGTTTTGGGCAACTTTGTGAATGATTTTCTTGATTCCACCCAAGTTCACAATGACAGGCCATTTGCACTATTCTTTTTCCCTTTTGCGCCTCATCCGCCAAATACCGTACAAACTGCATATAAACATATTTATGATGACTTTGACATGCCGCTTCCTCCGGCTTGGGAACCTTACCCAACTCTTTACCCTGATTTTTATTATGAAGCAACCAGTAATTGGGTGAAAGATTCTGCGGCTACTATAAAATTTATTAAAGACAGATTAGCCTGTATAAAAGGGGTTGACGATGTGGTAGGCGATATTAATACGCATTTGGATGATCAGGGTCTTAATGATAATACTTTTGTGTTATATACAAGCGATAATGGTTATATCAGTGGAGAACACCAAATGCGTGCGAAGGTATTTGCGCTGGAAGAATCATTCCATGTTCCATTATTTGTTAAATACACTCCCTGGTTTAACGATTCCACGGTAATTGAAGATGAAATGATTGAACTGATTGATATTCCGGCAACATTCTTAGATCTTATTGATGTGCCAAATACTTTTGGTTTTGAGGGTCATTCTTTGAGACTTGCCGCGGAGCCTGATACTCTTAGAAAATTTGCACGGTATGAATATGGTGGTGATGATGATCCATTAGATACCGGTTTTGACGTACCCGATTTAAGAGGTATACGCAGTTTTAATCATTTATACCTAAAATCCGAATGTGATTGTTTTACAGAGGAATTTTATGATTTTACTGTAGATCCTTATCAACAGACAAATCAAATATTAAACCCTGATTACCAGCAAACTATACAGTATTATAGGATGCTACTTGATAGTTCGCTGGTTGCTTTGGGTGATACCGCTCTTATGGATATGAGATCCTGTGGATTAGCAGGTGTTTATGAAATAGAGGATAGTCTTGATCAGGATTGTAATGGTTTAATTGATGATGGCATTTTTTTGAAAAACTGGTATCAGGATGCAGATGAAGATCTTTTTGGTAATATAGATAGTTTGGTTATTAGCCTTTTCCCAGTAGCAGGTTATGTTCTCGACTCCACCGATTGTAATGATGCAAATGCATTAATTAATCCTACTGCAATAGATTATTGCGATGGTATAGATAATAATTGTGATCTTATTTTCGACGATGTGGTTATTACACCAATTGTAACTGCTGGCGGGCCTGTTACTTTTTGCCCGGGCGGTTCGGTTGTATTAACTGCCTCACCCGTCATACCTGGCTTCAGTGTAAAATGGTTTAAAAACGGAATCGCTATTTCAGGTGCCGTAAATTACACTTACAATGCAAACAGCGCCGCAACATATGTTGCAAAATTTACCGCTCCGGCTAGCTGCATCACGGAATCAGCACCTACAGTAGTTTCCGAATTTATCGTTGTGAAACCTAAGGTTAAAAACTCCTCTTTATCAAATGATCTTACCATTAATAATCCTGTGCAACTTTCTGTGAAAAAAGTGATAGGGCATACTTATCAATGGTATTATAATGATGTAATTATTTGGGGAGCAACAAATAATAAATTTAATGCAGGATTACCGGGGAATCATAAATGTAAGGTAATCGACCTCAATGGTTGCGCCTCCACTTCAAAAAATTATTTGATAATTCAAACATTAAAAGAAGGTTCAGAACAGATCCCTTATCTAAATAATGCTGAAATTTTATTATTTCCAAATCCGGCTACAAATAATTTCACTGTGCGATTTTCCAGTAATTCAACATATTTTGGAGAGGGCAGAATAAACATCCTCAACATGCTGGGCGCTGAGATATTTTCGCAAAACACTACCGTAATGTCGGGCTCCGCTAATCAGGAGGTAACATTAAATAACACAATACCTGCCGGAGTATATATTGTCGAATTTCAGATCGGCGATCAAAAATGGAAACAACAATTGGTGGTGGAATGAAATGATTTTAAAAATTCCCAAATCCTAAAAGGAAATATTACTCAAATAAAAATCCCGGAATATTTAGTCATTCCGGGATTTTTTTATTTTTTTAATCAACCATTATAGTGTTGACCCAAAATAAAGGGTCAATATTAAAAGTTGGGGACAATCCTCTATTCCAAGGAAAGTTTTCTATAAAAACCGGTATCAAAAATCATTGCATTTCGTTTTGAAAAACTGG
>Ga0163147_10001190_pt1 | contig 40183 bp, 70 predicted proteins | sample OliLakLV19MP6G1_FD_148597 | JGI IMG/M metagenome (GOLD analysis project Ga0163147, IMG submission 148597) | Freshwater microbial mat bacterial communities from Lake Vanda, McMurdo Dry Valleys, Antarctica- Oligotrophic Lake LV.19.MP6.G1 | ecosystem: Environmental > Aquatic > Freshwater > Lake >...
CATTTAGGTTGTGTTAGGCGATGCCCTTCTCAAAAAATTACTTAGTAACAATTTAAAACAAACACAAAACTATCAATAAACGATGAACTTAATTAGAAGCACGAAGCTACATATTACCACTGAACCGCCAATTTTGGTTAGGTGCTGTTATAAGCCGTTTTTCTTCACAACTCTAAAAAAATGAAAATTTACACAATCGAACACAAAAATTTTGAATATGATGTCTATATGGGTCACGTAATTGTAGCTAACTCTGAATCAGAGGTAAGAGAAATTTCTAAAAAGAAATCTGCTGATGAAGGAAAAGAGGTATGGGAAACAGCAAAAGTTGAAGAGTGCGGCAACTATACTTGTCATAGAACTGAACCATTCATATTAATGTCTGATTTTCGGGCTGGTTAAAATGGCTTATAACACCTGTATATACGCAAGTTTTTAAAAATCACAACTTTAAAAAAAATGAAAATAGAAAACGAAAACGGCAATTTAGCCAAACCGATGTTAGGCGATGTTCCTTTCACGGATTGCGATGGTAACCCAATTTTTATTGGAAATATGATAGAACAACAAAATTTTAACGGAGAAGAATACATTGCAAGATATGAAGTTGCCGTTGATGAGTCTGATGGTGAAATTTGCTTATTTATGATTTCAGGAAACAAAAAAGCAATGAAAACAAGAGGGTATTCAGCATTTTCAAGCGTAATTAATGGCAAACTTCGTAAAGGGCGAGTTGTTTGTCGGAATATCACCTAACGTTTTGCATATATACGAGGTACGCCAAACGATAAATTTCAAATTATAAACAAAAGCTTGTAGGCGTATCTTGTATATACGCTGTTATATGCTGTTTTTCTTTAACAAAAATATAAAAAATGATAATATACGGTAGTACACAATGGGTTGACCCATCAGAGAACAGAGAGTGGTACTCTTTAGAAGTGATAAATCAATGGGATTGGAAAACTTCCCCCATTTGTTTTCAAACTTTAGATGGAGGTCATTTGATTTCATATTGCTTAAATAAAAACACATCGATAAATGAATCACAATATACGAGAGAAGAAATTATTGAATTGACACAAGAAATGAAAGACGAACTTGTAACAATGGGGTATCGCTTAAAATAGCATATAACGTTTTGCAAGTAGGCGTTAGGTTTGCTTTTCGCAAACTTACGCTTACTTGCTGTTATCGGCTGCCCTTCTTAGGAATTAATATTAACAATTTAAAATAAACAGATGAATAATACAGCACTAATAAAAACAATACAAGACATTAAGGAATATGTAAAATCTATAAATACTCCTGACAATAAAGTCTATCAGGAAAATGAATTACTAATAATGTCTTGTTTTTCAAAAGCAATGGAATTAATGGAAGCAAACTTGCCATTAGAGCAAAAACAAATATCAGATGCAGTTGATGATACGCAAAATATGCTAATAATTAATGATATTATTGTCGCAACATTGGGAGATGAAGGGTCTTTAGGTCAGCATTATTTCAAGACTAAATATAATGTTAAAGGTAATTATAGTATTAGTCGGTTGCTCGATTCTTAGGGTTGCCGCTAACACCTGTATATACGCAAGTTTTTAAAAAATCATAAATTCAACAAACATAAAAATGAAAAATGTTAGGGATTCTTTAAAAGAGTTAAAAAAAATACAAGCAAACCGAATGAGCGAGGCGGTTCAAATACACAAAGGAAACGAATGCAAACTATTAATAGACAAGTGAAATGATTGACATATTCAAAGCAAATAGCTCGATGGAAGTTGTTCTAAGGTTAACAGAGGAAGAAGTGGTTACCTATCGAGATCATAAAGCGCAAAATAAAAGATTGCAGCAATACTTAATTAATAAAAAACCACTTTACCTGCATAGGGGCGGATATATAACGCCAAAGTTATTAAAGAATCAAATACGATTTCCCGAACTCAAAAAAAGGCTTGAAATCTTGAAAAAACACATCCCAAAGCGATATATGGGCATTGTTTTGTATAAATTCCCAACCGCACACGCATTAAAAGTAAGGCAAGTTGTAGGAGGAACGCTGCAAAATATCCAAATTCTTGAGATGCTAGAAAGCATATTTATTAAATAATTGAAACATAATTTGTTTATCAAATATATCAGTGTTACGTTTGCATAAGAAAATTCAGTAATCAACTCAAACAATTTAAACAAAAAACACCAAAATTATGATGCCAAAAATAGGTCTAGGATATGGAAAACCAATAAAGCTACATGAAGCAATCGGAAAGAATTTAACGGATTACAAGCGAAGGGGATTGTTTGGCTACGATGCTGCAGAAACCAATAGGACACTTGGGTATGTGTTTATTGAAGACGAAATTGATGTTGATTTTAAGCCCACTAGCATTCCAAACGATGAACTGTGACCAATGCAATACAAAGTACTGAATAATTACGCTTGTTTGGGTGGGAATCGTTTATTATGGGATAATTGCCATGTAACTGCCATAGAACTAGACCCCGAACTTGCGAGGTTATACCAAGAGCGTTTTCCAAATGATACAGTAATCATTGCAGATGCTCACCAATATCTCCTGGACCATTACAAAGAATTTGATTTTATTTGGAGTTCGCCACCATGTCCTAGTCACAGCAGAATGAGAAAAATAAATACTGGAGAGGGGAAAAGAAAATCTAAGGCATCATTTCCCGATATGAAACTTTATGAAGAGATTATTTTTTTAGATAACTTTTTTGATGGTAAATATTGTATTGAAAATGTAATCCCTTATTACGAGCCATTAATACCTGCAAAAAAACGAGGTCGCCATTTATATTGGACAAACTTTAATTTACCAGGTGATTTAGGAGATAGAAAGATAGATAATTTTATTTATGCTAAAACAAAAGAATTATGTGAGTTTCATAAAATTGATATTTCAAGTTATAAAGGAGAGCAAAGGATGGATAAAATAGCTAGAAACCTGGTTGATTACGAAGCTGGAAAAACCATATTTGATACCGCTCGCGAAATCTTTGAAAAATCTAAAAACAATCAAGTATCTTTATTTAACTAATCATGCGATAAAGAGGTTCTTTCGAACAAAAAATCATAATTCAAACTAAAATCAAAATGATACACTTTGTAATTGGAATAATAGTAGGGATTTTTAACGTAATAGGGTTTTATCTCATATATCGAATGTATAATTATCCAATATGCCCAATGGAATTTATGGCAATTGGGGTCGTAATTAGCCTAATATTTACACTTTCCTCATATATTTTAGAAAAAATCGAAAACAATGAACTATAACCAAAACCAAACTGAAATCGTAAAAATCGAAAATAATTAACTATAATTGTGAAATGGTAATAGAAGTAAAACAACTTAGCGATTTAAAGCCAGCTCCGTACAACCCTAGAACATCGACAGCAAAGCAAGAAACGCACTTAAAAGCGTCACTTGAAAAGTTTGGAGTTGTTGAGCCTATTGTGTTTAACAAACAAACAGGATATACTGTAGGGGGGCATTTTCGCATAAGGGAACTGAAAAAGTTAGGGTACAAAGAAATTGAGTGTGTAATAGTTGATTTGAATGAGGCAGACGAAAAGGAGTTAAATATTCGATTGAATGCTAATACAGGTGCGTGGGATTGGGATGCACTAGCCAATGAATGGGAGGCAGAGGATTTAACAGAGTGGGGGTTGGATATACCTAATTATAGTTTAGGTATTGCAGAAAATACAATGGACGAAGAAGATATTGATATTGAACAGGAATTTGATGCAGTAGGTAACTCAGCAGGACAACAAAGAGTAGTATTTGTTTTCGATGGGCCAGAAGAAGCCGAAAGTTATTTAAATAGGTTTCCTGAATTACCACTAAAAAAAATGAACATGGCATGGCAGATAAATCTAACAACTACCCAATCTATATAATATCTAAAGGGCGTTATGAAAAAACATTAACAGCTGATATTTTTAAAAATAATAATATACCTTTTTTAATTGCAGTAGAGCCACAGGAATATGATTTATATTGCAATAAACTAGGAACTGAATATGTTTTAAAACTTCCATTCGCAAATCTAGGACTTGGGAGTTATCCTGCGAGAAACTACTGTTGGGAACACGCAAAAGCAAAAGGCTATAAATATCATTGGCTTTTTGACGACAATATACAGTATTTTGGAAAGTGGATTAATGGGAAAAGAAAAAAAGCCGAAAGCGTTTTGGATGCGTTGCTTTATGTAGAAAATTATATCGTTAAAAACAACATAACAATAGGAGGGTTTGAAGAACCAAATTTTGTAGTTAAACCACCACTAAGACCGTTTAAAATTAATTGCCACGTTTATTCTGCAATGTTAATTAAAAACAATATTCCATATCGCTGGAGACTAAAATACAATGAAGATATAGATTTATGTCTGCAAGTATTGCATAACGGTGGTAGTACGGCAAGTTGTGTGTATTACATGGCAGACAAAGTAAGTACAGCAGTAAAACAAAAGGGTGGAAATCAAACTGAATTATATAAAGGAAACACACCCGAAAAGAATTTACTTAAAGCTAAAATGTTAGAAGCTGTTTGGCCTCAATACGCAAAAACAGTTATTAGATTTAATAGACATCATCATTTAATAAATTGGAAAATATTTAATAAAAAATATTGATAATGTTAAATAAACTTTGTATATATTTATAAATGAAAACAAAAAGAGACAAAACTAGAGACTTGATTCGTGATAACGAAACAAAAAAAGCATTAAAAAACTGTAAGGGCTTTGATTTAATATACAGTAAAAATGAAATAAGAATAATATCTATTGCCTATGAATGTTTTTCGGGTAATGAAGCATTTTATAAGGCTTTAGGCGTTAATACGGACGAGGCAAAGGAACAAGCAAAAGAGTTGCTAAATAAAATGATGTAACAACGAAAATACAGCGAAGAATGATAAACAACCCAAAGCACATGGACAACCTTAAAAACTTTCCAAAAGGAGTAAGCGGAAACCCAAAAGGTGCACCCAAAACAAAGCTTCTCAAAGATGTTTTAACAGCTGAACTGCAGACAGAAAGTAATGGTATTGATAAATTAACCGCTATCATAAACAAGCTTACCACGATGGCGGTTAAGGGAGATTTGAACGCAATAAAAGAGGTATTGGATAGGTATGCAGGGAAATCAACTCAACATACAGACATAACCACAAAAGGCGATAAAGTAGAAGCAGTGAATTTATCTAGCTTAACAGATGCACAACTCAGAAGCCTGGTTGAAATCCAAGCCGCAATCGGAATTAGCCAAACGTAATTTTTTAGATTTTATTCGATACACTAAGCCAGATTATCAGTTTAACTGGCATCACTCGCTATTAATCGACTATTTGCAAAAGTTTATTGATGGCGAAATTAAGCGTTTATTGGTATTTATGCCCCCTCAGCATGGCAAATCAGAACTTGTTAGTAGGCGTTTGCCAGCTTATTTGTTAGGTAAAAACCCCAAAACAAAGATAGTATTGGCTTCGTATTCTAGTACATTAGCAAGCTCTTTCAATAGGGATTGTCAAAGGATAATTGACACTTCAGAGTATCATAATGTGTTTCCCGAGACGTTCCTAAACAGTTCAAATATCGTAACAGTATCAAAGAACTATTTAAGAAACTCCGAAATATTTGAAACGGTTGGACATGGTGGTTTTTTAAAAACTGTAGGGGTGGGCGGTTCTTTAACAGGAACTCCTGCCGATATTGCAATTATAGACGATCCAGTTAAAGACAGCATAGAAGCGACAAGTTCGACATATCAAGTACGTAATTGGAATTGGTATAATGATGTTCTGTTTACTCGTACGCATAATAACAGCCAAATCTTGCTCACGCAAACCCGTTGGGATGAAAACGACCTTTCGGGATTGCTAATTAAGGCAATGCAAGAGGGGAAGGGAGAGAAATGGACTATACTAAGTCTTCCCGCCATCAAAGAAACTGCAACAAATGAAGGCGATCCTCGTGAGGTTGGGGAAGCGCTATGGGCAGATAGGCACTCGTTAAGCAAGTTATTAACGGTTAAATCACAATCTATCAGAACTTTTGCAGCATTATTCCAGCAAGACCCAAAGCCAACCGAAACAGGCGGAGAATTTTATAAACAGTTCAAAATACATAAGCATACTGGTAATTGCGTGTATGATAGTAATCTTGCAATTCACTTAACTTTCGATTTTAACGTGAATCCTTATATGTCAGCGTCAATCTGGCAAATATCCAATAAAAACACGTATTGTGTCGGTGAAATCACAGCCAAATCCCCGAATAATACAACTATGGGGGTATGTAAGGAGTTTATAAGGATGTATCAAGGACATGAAGCAGGTCTATTTATTTATGGAGACCCAAGTGGAATGAAGCAAGACACCCGTAGTGAAAAGGGATTTAATGATTATCGTATAATTTTAACCGATTTGGCAAAATTTAAGCCTCACATGAGGGTTGCAAAGTCAGCTCCAAGCGTAGTAGGTAGGGCAAACTTTATCAATACGGTGCTAGAAAAAGAGATTTTTGGTATAAAAATTGAGATAAATACTAAGTGCGTGAATCTTATTGCAGATATGGCTTATACTAAAGAAGCATCAGACGGAACTAAGTTAAAAGAAAAGGGAAAATCTCTTGAAAGTGGAGCTACATACGAAAAATGGGGCCATTTTTCGGATGGTTTTGAGTATCTTATCTGTAGTGCCTTTGCTGCTGAATATACCCAATACCAACAAGGAGGTATTTCTCCACGAATCAACACTGGTAAAACCGCTTTCAGAAATTCTTTTTAATCTTTTTTGAATTATAATTTGTAAATCAAATTAATTGGTTACTTTTGTGAACAATTAAACAAAAAATAATGACAGAGTTAGAATCGCTAATACTAAAAATATACTACATAATAGTGCCAGTGTACGCAATATTGGTCGTCCACTCAATTATGCAAAAAATTAAATCGGTTAAAAAATCATAAACTATGAAAAACCAAAAACAAATAGGCATACTGATTTTAGTCTTACTGTCATGCACGGGGTGTGCAGATGTGACGCCACACGTAGAGACATACGGATTTTGGCATGGTCTTTGGCATGGATTTATATTCCCTTTGAGTTTTATTGTAAGTTTATTTATGGAAAATGTTGCAGTTTACGCTTGTGATAACAATAGAGGATGGTATAATTTTGGATTTTTACTTGGTTCGGGTACATCTGTAATAAGGTTTATAATACCAAGCAGCAAAAAATAAGAGGATGGAAAAAATAATTCAATACACTTTAAGTTGTAATTATGCAAAAAATTAAATCGGTTAAAAAATCATAAATTCAATTGACATACACTTATAATTAAAACTATGCAAAAATACAGAATGTGGAATCAAACCACAATAAAAACAGATAGAGGCACGTATATCCATGATATTGCAATGGTTATGTCATGTTTAACACAACAAATGTTGTTTGATGAAAGCCCAGAAAACCCACTTGGGCATAACCACATTGGTGACGGAAGTAGATTTGCCCAATATACGGGATTTAAGGACAAGAACGGTAGGGAGATTTACGAAGGTGATGTTATAGGTGATTGGACTGATTGCGATGGCATAATGAAACAAAGCAAATACACTGTTTTTATGGATGCAGAGCATGGACAGTGGATGCTAGACTATGTTGTTAACCAAAAAAGGGTGTGGGCAGTGCCGTTATTTAGTGAACTGCGAGATTATGAGTATGAGGTAATTGAACAAAACGCTAAACTTTAAGAGGATGGAAAAAATAATTCAATACACTTTAAAAGGAAGCTTTTGCCAAACAGTTATAATGCCTTCGGACTCTCGAATAATTGATATTCAAATTAATAATTTAGGGGTTTTAACGATGTGGGCTATTTGCGATACTTCCACCGAAGAAATTGAGGTTAAAATAAACAAGTACGCTTCAGGGTATGTATTTAAAGACAATAATGTAAAAGATGTTTATATCGCCACTGTTATCGCCAATGTTCAAGAAAACAGAATTGCATGGCATTTCTTTATGAATCACGAAATATAACTCGATGTAAATAATTCCTTTTAGCAAACAAGACTACAGAAATAACTGTTTCGACTGGTTTGACCGATTCGACTGGTTTGACTGGTTTACCTGTCGGTCGTTTCGGGCTTAAATTAACGCACTAAAATAGTGTTATTTTTTAGCTACCTAACCCATTGATTTTCAGCATATTAAGGCATGTATAAGCAAATATACAAACATACAGTTAATTAAATCATTAATTATCAAGTAGTTAATGCTATTTTAGTGTATATTTGCTCATATCTAATAAAAAAAAATATGGAAAATTCAGATTTCAGATTCATGCCAATACTAGAGTTATTCGCCAAGAGGATAATATCTAAGCCTACATTTTATGCACACGTACGAAGCGGTAAAATTACCATGTATAAATTAGGTGACCGCTCTTTCGTAGACAAAAAGGAGTTTGAAGCCTCTTTTGAAAAAGTATCGATGTCATAAACGAGTTCCTGCACCAAGATGCGGTAATTAATAATTCCTTTTAGCATAATTTAATGATTACTTTTGTAAAAGTTGTAATTATGCTAAAAATAGGATATGTATTTAAGACCGATTGACTACCTTACTTTTATTCAAGATGCACAACGAGCGCAAATTGTAGGCAATAATGATAGCGTGCGAATAGTCGCTGAGCAAACAGCACAAGAAGAAATGCTTAGTTATCTGTCGCAAAAATATGACACTGAGCGAGAATTTAGAGACTTGAATATTTACAATCCAAACGTATCTTATAAGGCACTTGACAGAATTTATCTTGATGGTTCGACATGGGCTGCAAGTTCTTACAATGCAAACACAATAATTATACACATCGGTTTGGCTTACATTGCACTAGTCAATACGACTACAAGCCCACTAGACCAAGTAAGCGATTGGTTTTATTTAGGTAAACAGTACGATATGTTTTACGCTAAACTACCTAAGCCAGAGTTTAACTACAAAAACAACTACACTTTTAATGATGAGGTTTTTTGGAAAGATAAAACTTGGGTAGCAAACCAAGGCAGTAGGGCGCAGTCGCACTTTGGCAATATACAAGATGCCTACAGAGAAAATATAGGCTTATCAAACGTAGCACCGACCGATTCAGGCAATCAGCATTTTGCCTATTGGAAAACACCAACCGACTACGCAGTCCCAACAAATACACTCCCAACAAATCTAAGTTTTTGGACTTCTGGAGATGGTCGTTCGCAGCAATTAAAGATGTACTTAATTTTCATTACTATATTCAGAATCGCTCGAAGAATCGCACCAAACAACGTCCCCGCACGCTATGAAGCTGATTATAACGAAACCATCGAGTGGCTAAAAATGGCTGCAAAGGGAGAAATAACAGCAAATTTGCCTTTAATTCAACCTAAACAAGGGCAAAGGGTACGATTTGGGGGGATGGTTAAACACGTTAATTTCTACTAAAAAATGAATCAATTACAAAAAATAGGCACAGGAATTAGAACCGCTGCCAAAAACTTTTTAAATGTAGGCACGACTTACAAGGAAAAAAGCCCGAAAAACATCAATTCTTATCTCTCGAAAACGCAAATGTTTAGAGAAAGAATAGATTTGCAAGGGTTTAAAGAAGCGTTAAATGAGGCAGAAAGACAAATATTGCCTTACAGGGTAAAGCTCAACAAAGTGTACAATCAGTGCATTTTAAATGACCATGTTTCTTCTTGCATAAAGAGAAGAACTAGCCTTACAACCTTAAAAAACTTTCAAATAGTAGACCAATCTGGCAAAGAAAATGAAGTAGTTACCAAAATGTTTACTAACAAGGGCTGGTTTAAAGACTTTATGAGGTATGCTTTGGAAGCACAATATCATGGTTATAGCCTCATTCAGTTGGGCGATATTGAAAAGGGCGAACTAAAAGATACTACAATTGTTAGGAGACGAAACGTAAGCCCAGACAGGACCATGTTTTCGAATATTGAGTATATGCCGGGCGGTTTTAATTTTATTGAGGATGAAGAATTTGCAAAATGGAGCGTCTACATTAAAACTCCAAGCGACATAGGAGAGTCAATTTGTGGGTATGGACTATTGCTTAAAGTAGCATTGTTGGAGATATTTCTGAGGAACAACTTAACGTTTAATGCTAATTATGTAGAACTATTTTCGCAACCTATCCGATGGGCTAAGACCGATAAACTAGAGGGTGCTGAATATGATAGCTTAGAGGCTTCTATGCGTGATATGGGTAATAGTGCCTATATTATCACGTCTATGATGGAGGAAATTGAGCTATTAAATAATAATGGAGGTGGTGCTGGATTTAAAGCTTATGAATCTTTTCAGTCCAGATTAGAGGGAGGCATAACTAAGTACATACTAGGACATTCGAGTGCATTAGATGCCGTGGCAGGCAAATTAGGAAGCAGTGATGATATTTTAAAAGCACTTGACGATTGCGAAAAAGAGGATGCGCAGTTTATGGCTATGATTGTGAATGATATTCTTTTTGATAAGTTAAGAGGTTTAGGGTACAATATACCCTTAGGTTTAACTTTTCAGTTTAAAAATGACAAAGAGGTATTGCAGGCACGTAAAGCGGAAAACGATATAAATTTGGTTGAGGCTAGCGTTTATAAGACAATTTTAGAGGCAGGTGGCACTCCAGATTGGGAAATGTTTACAGAAAGAACGGGCGTAAAAATGGCTACGGCAGGAGAAGATTTAATCGACAATGGGGTACCCGTAAAACAAGATATTGAAGCTGAAGCAAGGGCATCATTAAGGGGGAGTGTCGGTGGTGTAACGGGAATATTGAGCTTACAAGCGAGTGTTAGTCAAGGTATTACATCTTTTGAGGCAGCGGTTAGTTTGCTTGAAATCGTTTACGGCTATGATACGGAGTCGGCTAAAATGATTTTAGGACAGCCTAAGCCTGCACCAGCATTACCAACAGGGCAGCCTGCAAAAATAAAAGAAGCGTTAAATAAATTGTATATTTAATGGACTACTCAGAGTCGCAAATCGAGGCACTTTTAGATAGTATTTGGGCTGGCAAAACAAATGTAAAAAACTTGCCTTTGGGCTTATACGAGGCGATTGCAGTGTACTTAGTCAAGGGCGTCGATTTAGGCTTTAATACAGGCAAAACCAAGATTATTGATAGCATACTACTAGAAGAATTAAGGCTCAATACGTACCTCTTTGCTGGAGCCAAAACATTTAACTATGTTTTATCAGCACAAATTCTAGTTGATGAGCAAAGATTAATTGGCAAAAAAGAGTTTATAGAATTGGCACGAACTCAGTACGATTTACACAATGATACATGGCTAAAGGCTGAATATGACACAGCTATTGGGCAGGCACAAACCGCTAGAGAGTGGAGCGACATCAAAGAATTGGGATTGGAAATGGTGGAATATGTTACCGTAGAAGACCCCAATACAGATGAGGCGTGTAGAATAAAAAACGGTGTAATAAGAAGCGTAAACGACCCATTCTGGGATACCGAAAGCCCATTAACGCATTATAATTGCAGGTGCTTAATAAGGGGCGTTTATGAGGGTAAAGAAACTCCAATACCTAAAAATCTAATACCAAATCAAAGTATTTTCGCAGGTAATCCGGGTAAGGCAGGCGAAATATTTAACAACAAGCATCCGTATTTTGCTGAAATACCAAATCAATATGGGAAATTAGCTAAAGAAAATTTTAACCTACCATTACCATGAAACAAGGATTTGGTGATACGTTTAAAAAAAAGCTTGAGGCGTTCAATGCACTCAAGCAAAATCTGCCTAAGCTGTTAGGCACGGAAGCAAAAAACAACTTCCAAGACAATTTCACAAAACAAGGCTTTGAGGGGGATAAATGGACTGAGGTGCAACGTAGAATTGAAGGAACAAACGCGTATAAATACCCAAAAACAACAGGCTTAGGGCGTAGAACTAAAGCGATATTATCGGGTACGGGGAAACTCAAAAAAGACATTCAAGTGAAAACCACCTCTTTTGGTAAAACAATTGTTGGTACGAGTTCTTTGACTAGCAAATACGCAACATTCCACAATGAAGGGGAAGACAATATACCACAGCGCCAATTTATTGGCAGGTCAAAGAATCTTGAAAAGAAACTAAAACACATTATAAATACAGAACTTAAAAAACTATTCAAATGAAAGCACTCTATCAAGCAATATTAACTAAGCTATCTGAGCTAGTTACAAATGATACTATCAAATATCGCAATGTGTGGAATAATCAGCATCGAAGAATTTTAGAAGATAAGCCCGACTTTTACCCATTCAATTTTCCAGCAGTTTTTGTTGAGATACTAAACCCTGTTAATATTATTCAGCTAGGAGTTGATGAAACGGGGCGAAACGGCCAGCTATACGATAGATTAGTAGTTAGATTCCATTTGTTGCATCAATTATTTGATAGTGGAGATGGCGATTTGGATAAAAATTTAGAAGTTTATGATACCAAAGGAGCGTTGAATGACATTTTTAATAAGTGGCAAACAGCAGGTTCAAGTACATTTATGCGAATTTCAGAGGAGCAAGACTTTGACCACGGCAATATTTCGCATTATATTCAAGATTACTTGACTAGCTTTGTAGAGTTTCCAACGGATATTTCGATTGCAGCATTGCCTATTGATATTACAGGTCAATGGAATTTTGACTAAATAAATAGACTTAGATTTGCATGTAGCCAAATTTAAAATTTAGCATAAACCAACAAAAGCGTTGTAGTGTCATGTTATTTTGTGGCATGGCACGAACCACAGCGCAAATAAAGGCTTTAATAGTCGCAGCAATCCAAGCTGACACTACTCTTTCGGTAAAATTAACGTCTCCAAGCTCGGTTGCTATTTGGAACTTATTTGCTTTTGTCGTAGCCCAATCAATCAACATTTTAGAGCAACTTGTTGACCTTTTTAAAGTCGATATTGAAGAAATAGCTTTGCGCAGCTATTACGGAACATCGCTTTGGTGGAAGCAACAAATGTTGAAGTTTCAATATTCCGCAACAAATCCTCAGGTCATCCAAATAATTAATAATGTTATCGGGTACCCTATCGTTAATACAGATTTAAACCTAATTACTACGTGTTCTATCACTAGGTCTGAGGGTGCAATAATTATCAAAACAGCGCAGGGCACGATTGGAGCATATTTTCCATTGACTAGTCTAATGTTGACAGCTGCACAAAACTATGCTGAAGCAATTATGCCCTCTGGAGAAACACCAACCGTAATCTCTATCAATGCAGATAAATTATACATCCAAGCGGACATTTATTTTTTAGGCCAATTCGTAAGCACAGCTGTTAAGGCAAATGTGATTTTGGCAATCAATACCTACTTATCTGATATAGATTTCAACGGAACCATTTTTGTGGCAAAAATTCAAGATGCGATACAGGGCGTTTTGGGCGTTAAGGATGTTGTAATTAAAAACATAACAGCCCGCAGCGATGCTCAAACAATCGCAACGGGAACAAATCTTGTCCTGAATGGCACGGTAACTAATGCAAGCAGATTATACTCAACTTTTGCAGGGTATATTATTGGCGAAACAACAGCCTCATTCACGTTAAATGACACCTTAACCATGATAGCGGAATGAGTTTTTACGATGTAAATTATGATTTGGTTGTTGATAGGATTTCACCACCATACAAAAGGAAAAATATATTTCTGGCATATCTCAATGCCTTATTGTCTCCCTTACAATCGTTACACATTGGGCTTTTTACAACATACAGAAATGATGTTTTAAAACGGCTACAGTATAATAGTCAAAGACTAAAATTAGAGCAAACTTTAAACGAGGTTTTCAACAATGGAAATCCTTTTCGGATCAATATTTCACAAAGTCAACAACGGTTATTTGGTTTTAAGTTTTCGGAAAATTCAGTGATAAAATACGGATATAAAGCTACAGAAGTAATCGCCCCGTCCCTAATTCTTTACGGCTCAAAATACAATGAGGTTGCATTTGTTGATTTTACAGTTAACATTCCGAGCAACATTTCTTCTTTTAACCCAAACTTTGAACTCTCAAATTTAACAGCCTTAGTGAATGCTTTAAAGTTTGTGGGCAAAAGATACAACACAATTATTTATACGATATGAAAAAATTATTAACAAGTTTTACGGGTGGTCAACCAATTTTCTATCCCGATGATTTAGAACATATTCAAATAGGGCTACTTGAATCTATCGTTGAAATTGTAAAGACAAATCTAGTAACGCCCACTGATCCAAACATTTTGAACGGTACTGTGGTAACTGCATCTGCTGTAGGCATCTCAACTACTGCGGGTTCAATCTATTGGAATGGCGAAGTTTATTTGGTCGATGCGCAAAGCTTAGTAGGTTTTGGTCAGCTTTATTGGCAAATTGTAGAAACCTTTTTGGCTTTTAATCCCGTGCAATTTGCGGATGGGAACAACAGAAATATCCATGCGATTAGAAAGTTAGGTATTACTTACACAGATCCTCTTGCAAATGGGTTTTTACACTCAAATTTAAAAATATTCCAAAGTATTGCTTCTGTAAGTGCATCTATTGCGGCCGAGCAAAATCTAAGATTAGTAAACGACAATTTAGAGATTGCAACAAGGTCTAGTGCAGACGCAAACTTACAAGCGAATATTAACTCACAGACAGCCATTAGGCTTGCACAAGACACCGCTTTACAGGTAAATATTGCTGCCGAAGCAGCCTCACGAGCATCTGCTTTATTGCTAAAGATGGATATTGCAAAAGTAGAGTATTTGTTAAGTGATATTGTATCTGTAAGTGTTGGCACATTAATAAACACGACAGAGATGTTTATTACACGTAGCCCTAACGGCTTCGTTCATTGGCAGGGCAGGTTTATCTACGAAGCGTCTGGCATTCCCGTATTGACAATAACAGGGGCCTTTAGCTCTTTACGGCCAAACCGATCGATTGACCTGTTAGGCTATATATATTCTGGCGTGTTAAATGTATTGGTAAGAATAAATATAACAACAACGGGAGAGATAACATTTACAGCCCCTTTTGGAATTGGCAACCTAGCAGGAACCAGCGGAATAATATATTTCAACGTGTCATATTACAACACCTAATCGTCTATACATTCGGGGTGTTTTAGATGATAAGACACCACTCTTCGGAGATAATCAGCCTCTTTTTCATTTCGAAGTAAGAGTTTCCAAGATTTTAACTGCCCCCAATTAAGGTAAGTACATAATCTGCGTTTCATCACGTCCGATGCCATGTTGTGCTTAATTTAAAAGTTAGACACGTCTAAAATAAATGTTAGACAAAGCTAATAAAAAAGTTTAGCATAAACTTTAAAAATGTTTAGACAAATATAAATATTTGTACATGAATTTCGAATACACTGTTAATGTCGAATCTGATGAGCCAATAATGCTTATTAACAAGCATATCGGGATAGACGAGGAAGGCAATGAGGGTATTATGGGTGCAAAGTTTGAAAGAGAACTTTTGCAGCTCGATTCTATGGGTAAAAAACGTGTTAATGTTTACATAAATAGCACGGGCGGGAGCGTAATCGATGGGATGAGTATCTACCAATCTATTATAAACTCCAAAGTATCGGTCGATACTTATTGTACAGGAATTGCAGCATCAATCGCAGGTGTAATTTTCCAAGCTGGCAAAAATAGAATCATGGCTGATTACGGTGTCATCATGATGCACGATCCGAGCGGTGGTTCAAAAAAAGCATTAGGGGCTTTTAAGGATGCGATTATCACAATGATTCAAAGGGGCTGTGGAATGTCAAACGAGGCTATTTCGGATTTAATGAAGCGTGAAAGTTGGATAATGGCAAATGAAGCAAAGGAGTTGAACCTTTGCACGGTCGTAGAAAATTCTACTTTTAAAAACCTAGACACATCGAATATCACAATGGCTTGGAAAGAAGCTAATAAAATTTTGAACAAAACTTTACCAATAAAAACAAAATCCAAAATGGAAGATTTAAAAAAAATAAACAACAAACTAGGGCTTAATGAAGAAGCGTCTAGCGAATCTACTTTGAAAGCAATTGAAGACGTGATGAACGCCTCAACACACATGAAAGGCAAGCTAAAAGAAATGGAGGATGCCTTAAATGCTAAAAAAATTGAGTGTGAAAATGCTGAAAAAGCATACAACGAGTTCAAAACCAAGATGGACGATAAGGACAAAGCAGAGAACGAATTTAAAGCTGAAAACATGGTTTTGGATGCTATCAAAGTTGGAAAAATTAAAGCCGAAGCCAAAGACAGTTGGAAAAACCTTGCAGTTATTGACTTTGAAGGCACAAAAAATGCTTTAGAAGGAATCGCAGGAAACGCAAAAGCTGTAAGAATTACAGATGCAGTAAGCACTGCCGCTGATCCGTTTTCAGGAGCGACATCAGCATCAATGGAAATGGCTAGAATTGCTAATAAACTAAAATTTAAAATTTAATCAACAAAAAAAATGGCATTAGAAATCCAAGCAACCAAATTCGCTGGTGAATTTGCAGAACAATTAATTATCCCTGCAATAGCAGAATGTACGACAATGCAGAAGGGCATTGCGTATTTTAAAGATGGAATTGTCTTTAAAGAAAATGTAGGCAGAATAGACTTTTCAGCTCCTTTCCAGCCGGACGTTGCTACTCCATCCGCAGCTGGTGGAGTGTCAAAATTCACCGTTTCAGAACGTGAATTATTTCCTCAGCCTATCATGTTGTATGATGAATTTGATCCCAATGACTATGCCGCACACGTTTTAGGGCGTGAATTGCAAGACAGAATTATAGGGAGGGGATTGCCCGCAACTGCCGAAACAGCAATGATGTCAGTGGCTTTAGGCCGCGCAATGGAACAACTAGATATTAATATCTGGCAGTCTTCTTTGGCATTCGCAGCTACTTCAAGTCCATCGGATGAAAAGTATCAACGCCAATATTGGAATGGTTTGATGCAGAAAATTTTGAGTACTGCAAACGAAGCGGAATCGTGCGTATTTATCGCTGGTGCAATTCCTTTGACAAGCTCCAATATTATCGCGCAAATGCAAGCGGTTAAAAACCAAGCTCCAAAGGCTTTGCTTTCGAAAGCAAATAGGTTCCAGAGATTGAAGTTTGTTGTAAGCACGACCACCGAGCAAATTATGCAAGATGCGTACACTAACACGTCTTTCAAGAATAATGATACATCTGAAAGAGGTATTGAAAAGTTCCAAGGATATGAAGTGGTTTCAATTTACGGTTTGCCAGATAACACCATTTTGTTCGGAGAATTCACAATGGATTTGTCTTCAAATCTTTGGGTTGGTTTGAACTCAAAACAAGATTTGTTTATTGAAATAAATCGCACGCAAAACAACTCTAAGTTGTGGTATATTTTAGCACGTATGAAGTTTGACACTCAAATTGCATGGGCTAGACAGTTGGTATGTTACACAACTGAAACATTGGCATTGTATCAATAGTAAACTTTTGACAGCCCTAAATTTGGGGCTGTTTTTTCTTATCATAAATTAAAAAAAAACAAAAAAAATGAAAAAATCAATCTTTCTTTTAGTCGCATTAATAGGCTTGGTCCTTTGTTCTTTTGCTCAAATTATCCAGCCTCGAACTTGGCAAGGTATTAAAAACAACCAAGACAATACGGGTAAGAGTTTCTCTTACGGCTACGTGTCAGTCACAGGGACATCAGTAACAATAACAGGGGCAAATCTGAATTATAACCATACAACTGTCTACGTGAATAGTTCGGCATCAGCAACAATAAACGGTTTTAATTTGCGAAACGGGCAATTGGGTGATGCGGTGCGAGTTATATTCAATACAGCGGCAGGAACTAATCTTTATACGTTTCAAAACTTACCACTTACAGCAACTGGCTTTAGATTTAATACAGCGGGCGTAGTAACAGTTGCTGGAACAAAGAATGCAACTATTTTATTGATACACAACGGCAGAAATGGCTATGTAGAGTCAGGCAGATTTATCGAACCATAGCCATGCTAGAAAAACTAAAAGAAGCACTTATACTTTTGCCACACGTGACAGAAGTATGGGCTAACAATGAAACGTTTTACTTGCAAAATCCCAATAAAGTAGGGTTTGAAAAGCTAAGTAGAAAAGAGGTTTTAGACAAAGAAACCGAAGAAGAGGAGCTTAACAGGCTCGTAAAAGAGGAAGAAGAATTAGTAATAAAAACACCTAAAAGGAAATAAAAATGTCGTTATCTAGTGTAATCTTTATAAAGAATGCAAACGGTACGGGGGGCGTATTGCCGGGCGAAGATTTCATTACAGGCTTTGTCACCTATACAGACGTTTTGCCTAGCGGTTTTAGTTCGGTGGCACGAGTAAAAGAAGTGTTTTCATTGCCCGAAGCTGAAGCGTTGGGTATTGTTGGAGATTATTCCGACGAAACAAAAGCAACTGGTAATTTAGCTATTTCTGCAATCGGAGCAAATGGCGATACAGTTGTAATTAGTGTAATTGAGTGGAATAAGACAGTAGTTTTAGGAACGTACACTAAAGTTGCAGGAGATACAACTCCTACACTAATAGCCACAGCCGTAAGGGCTGCAATTAACGCCCTAACAGGCGTGCATGGATATATTGCAACTGGTTCTGGGGTAAACGTGGCACCAACTGCAAGGGCTGGCATGGGTGTATTTCTTAACGGAACATCGAAATTAACAGCGGTATTTACAGGAACTTTGGCAGGTACATTAACCGATTTTAGCGGTGGTGTTGCATCGGTTTTAAAACCTATTCACTACCATATTCAAGAATATTTCAGAGCAAACCCAAAAGGCGATTTATATGTAGGATTATATCCAGTACCAGTAGGTGCGTACGATTTTACAGAAATTCAAACCGTTCAACAGTTTGCAAATGGCAAAATCAAACAAATAGGTGTGTACTATAAAGCAACTCAAACATCTACACACGTAACAGCGGCTCAAGCAGTTGCTACAGCATTAGAGGTGTTAAATATGCCTATGGTGATTGGTATTTCAGGCGATTGTTCAGCAACAACTATCGGAGCGCTAACAGACTTAGCTACACTAACTGCACCACAAGTGTTTATTAACGTTGGTCAAGATGGTGCGAATATTGGTAACGACATTTTCCGTTCAATGGCTAAGTCTATAGGCTCAATAGGCGCTCAATTAGGCACTATATCTAAATCTGCTGTTAGTCAAAGCATTGCAGAAGTAGGGGCTTTTAATGTAGTAACGGGAGCGGAACTTGATGTGATTGCGTTTACAACGGGCGAACTTTATTCCGCACAATCTCAAACAGCTTTAGGTAATTTAGAGAATAAAAAATATACTTTTCTTGTAAAGCAACAGCCGGGTCTTGCGGGTTCATATTGGAATTATGCATATACAGCAGTTACGCTTGCAAACGATTTTAGTACGATTGAACGCAATAGAACGATCTATAAGGCTATTCGAGGTGGAAGAGTTGCATTATTACCTTTGTTAAATGCAAGATTGACTTTAAATGCAAACGGAACACTAACGCCTCAAAGCATAGAAGGGTATAAGTCTGTTTTAGAGCCAGGATTAGATGACATGCAAACATCAGGTGATTTAAGCGGGTCAGGAATTGTGATTAACCCAGCTCAAAATGTACTAGCGACTAGCAAGGTAGCAATAACTTTAAAGTTGTTAGGCGTGGTAATTGGTAAGGATATAGAGATAGGAATTGGTTTTGTAGCAAAATTAACATAAAAAAAACATGGCAAATATATTAATATTAGGGGTAAATTATTCGTGGGGAGATTTATCTCTTATCATGTTTGGAGTGCCGATAAGCGGTTTTGGAGGTATTGAAGTAAAGTCATCTCAAGTAAAAACAAATGAGCCAGGCGCTGGGAACGAGGCAGTAAGTCGTGGACGTGGGCTAATTACCTACGATTGCTCAATTAAAGGCTTGTTTTTGGACGAGTTAAGGCCAATTAGAGCAGCGGCTCCTAATGGCTCCTTACTTCAAATTGCACCTCAGAACATTAAATTGTTACTAGTTTCGACTAATGGCATTCCTGTGATTATCACGCTGAAGAATGCTGAATTTCTAGAAGACCCATTTAGTGCAACGGTTGGAGATACAAAACTAGTTGTCGACATTCCTTTAATTATATCAGGCATAGACTATAGATAAACATGGAAATAACACACGAAAATTTAGAGATAAAGAAAAAAGAAGCCTCTGAAAAGCTTGAAAAAAAAAGGCTTGAAATTCAAGAAGATTTGAATTGTTTGGTTTATGCATTTCAGATTGTAGATAAAGATATGAATCCAGTTGATTTGTTTTTTAAAGCTCCAGATAGAAATGTAGGCTTAACAATAATTTCTGCATACCAAGGGCAAAACATCGCAAAGGCTAATCAATTACTAATGGAATTGTGCTTTTTGAAAGACGAAAGCGACCCCAGAATTAGCCAAGAACAAGTGCCTTTTGAGAAAAAAGCTGAATATGATGCGCTGTATTATGGTGCTGTAAAAGTTTCATCAAACATTATTACGCTGTATGGCGAAATGCAAGCCCTTGAAATAAAAAAAAAATAGCTAAATACAAGATTACTAACGAGAGCGGGTTCGGGCAGATTTGGGATGCGCGAATCCGTTTTTATTTTAAGGTAAATCCAAAAAGTTTGACAGATGACGAATGGCATGAGGCAATAGGACAACTTAAATTTATGTTAGAAGAAACCAACAAAATGACGTTTGAGTAATGGCAGAAAATGTAGAATATCATATCAATCTAAAGGATGCTGATTTTGCAAAAGGCATGGGTAGTGCTAATGCATCGGCCGGTCAGTTGGATGGGAAAATGAAAGGTTTAAATCTTTCAACAAGCACATTGACAAATGCCGTAAAAGGGTTAGGTTTGGCTTTTGGCGCAATGGCAATTATCAACTATGGCAAAGGTGCGGTCGCAGCGTTTCAAACAGCAGGTCAAGCGAATGCACAACTAAAAGCAGGTATAGAAAGTACGGGAGGCATAGCAGGAATGACTTTTGAGGAACTAACTAAACAAGCCGAAGAGTTCGCACAAGTTAGTTTGTTAGACGATGACAAAATCAAAAATGCACAAGCTCAATTACTGACATTTACAGGAATAACAAAAGCAAATTTTAAGGAAACCACACAAGCAGCCCTTGACATGAGTGCCAAAATGGGTGGTGATTTGCAAGGTGCATCGATTTTGATTGGCAAAGCATTGAGCAACCCAGCGGAAGGTCTAAGTGCACTGACTAGAGTGGGTGTTAAATTTACTGAAGAGCAACAAAAAACAATTAAAACATTAGTAGCCAGCGGTGATGTAATAGGTGCACAAGCTATAATGCTAAAAGAGCTGCAAACCGAATTTGGAGGGGCTGCAAAGGCTGCATCAGAAGCTGAAGGTTCTGGCTTAATTATGTTTCAAAAAAGGATGGATGAGGTGCAGGAAAGCATCGGCGGAATGATAGTAAAAGGGCTTGATTTGGTTATGCCAGCCTTAAATAGTTTCGCGGAAACAGTCGAGGGAACAGTTAGTTTTTTGCGAGAATATAGCGCTGAAATTAAAGGGCTTGCCATCGGATATGCAACATATACAGGTATAATGCTAGTTTACAATGGTGTTTTGGCAGCCTCTACTTTTATTAGTGCAGCAAATTTAGCAATAACAAAAGGTATTACTACGGCAAGTTTTTTACAAACTGGCGCAATTGCAGGGCTATCACTAGCACAAAAAATTTATTCAGTCGCTACAGGGCAAGCGACCATGGCACAAGTTGGATTGAACTTAGCAATGAGCATTAACCCAGCGGTAGCAATAGCGGGAGGAATTGCCATTTTAGTTGCAGGTGTCGTAATTGCATGGAATAAATTCGAAGGATTTAGGGGTGTTGTTTTGGGCGTTTGGGATGTTATTAAGTCGGTCGGCAGCTCAATAGGTGCATTTTTTGAAGCGGTTACCACACGCGATTTCAGTAAAATGAAGGGTATTGACCTAACTAAGTCTTTCGAAGTTGGATATACGGGCGGTGTTGATGACTTTCGAAAAGAAAAAGCAGACAAAGAAAGCAAAAACACACCAGAAAACGCACAAAAAGCCGTTTTATTGGCACAGAAAGAAAACAAAATTGACTCTGTAGGAGAGCTTGAAGCGGTAATAAAAGACTTAAAAACGCAATTCAAAAACGAAACAGATGAAAAAAAGAGAGGCGAAATAAAAGGCAAAATCAATGACTTTCAGTCCCAGCTTGATAAAATGCTAGGTAAAAGCTTAGCAAAAAATAGTGGTAGTGGAGGCATGGGAACGGGAACTAAAATAGTAGCTGCTGCCCCTCAAAACTTCTATACAAATATTGGTTCGGTAGTCAAAGATTTTAACATCAAAACAGAAAGTTTAAACAACTTGACATTTGAGCAAATACGTAACATGGTGGGCAGCGTGCTAATGAGTGCGGTTAATGATAGTCAAAGAATTGCGGGGGTAAATTCATAAGAAAATGGCAGAAACGATAATAAATGTGGCGACTGATCCAGTCGGTTCAGCGAAAAATATAAATACAGAAAGTGCTGCACTAGTCGGTGTCGGGGTTGCTGTTGGGCAGGCAAAACAACTAATCTATCTCCCGCAAATTGTCGTCGGAAGAAACAGGGCGAATAATATCGTATTGCCACAAAAATCGCAACAATTAGACAATTCGAATATTGATGAATTAAGTCTACGATCTGCACTAGGAACAAGGGTTTATAGTAATATTCTATTCAAGGGCGGGAGTTATTTAGACGCTGAAACAGGCGAACAAGTTACCTATTTCCCTTTAAGAATTGATACAGTTTTGATTGACGTTGCAAATCAAAAGGATATTGTGCGGACTGCCATAAAAGGCAAAGAATACACGGTTAAAGAGTATATTTCGAGCGGTGATACTGCCATAACAATTACGGGTAAAATCGTAAGCACAGGCATTAATAAGTACCCGCGTAGCGATGTGCAAAAATTGATTAAACTGAGTAATGTACCGCAGGCAATTGAGGTGGAATCATGGGTATTAGCGCAAGAAGGTGTCTTTTATATTGTGATTAAATATATCGATAAGCCTCAAACAGCAGGCTCGTTTAGCGAACAAGCATTTACTATTCAGGCATATAGCGATCCTCCTTTAAATTTGTTCTAAATGTTGCGACCTATATCAAAGTTTACAATTACGCAAGTACCTAACAAAGCTTTCCCAAATCGGAATAAAGTCTTTGTTTTTTCGCATTGCATAAATTTTAAAGCGACTTCTACATGGCAAAATATGGCAGATACAGGGGAATTAATAATACCCTTAAAAGTGCCAGTTTTGGATTCTGATACGCAAGGAAAGGTTTATTTCGATGGTAAAAGCCTAGTTTCAAATGCGAATACAAACCCCTTTTTTGTGAGAGGCGATAAAATAAAAGTTGAATTAGGGTACATTTATTTGACAGAGCAAGGCGAAAAAAAACAAATCGAAACCGTGTTTATTGGGTACATAACCGCTATTGAGGTTAAAGAACAAGTACGATTTTCATTAATGGATGAAATGTATATTATGCAGCAAACCTTAGCAAAAAAAAAGACGTATAAAAACGTTACTTTAAGGACATTATTGCTTGACCAAATCGGAGATAAATATCAAATTTCTAAATCTGTTATCGATGCAAAGTTAGGTGATTTTGTAATCGACACAAGTAACGGAGCGATTACGCTTGCAGAAGTTTTGCAAGAAATTAGAGATACTTACAAGATTGAAACTTTCTTTAGATTTCTAAACGATGGAAGCTCAATATTATACGGAACTGGCTTTGTTTATTATCCAGATTTTCGTTTTGGGAACCGCTCAAAAACTCCCTTGGTTTTCGCTTTTCAGCAAAATATCATTTCTGATAATCTGGAGTGGCAATCAACCAAGGACGTAAGAATTAAGGTAATTGCAAAATCTACTAATATTGTAGAAACCAGTAAAACCAATGCGGATGGAAGTAAGCGAACCAAAAAAGAAATACTTACAGTAACGGTCGGAGATTTAGAAGGAGAAACCAGAACTATTAATAAGGTAGGCATTACAAGCGAATCGGAACTAAAAGAAATTGCGAACGCAGAACTAAATAAGCTATATTACGAAGGATTTAAAGGCTCATTTTTGACCTTTGGTTTGCCTTTGGTTAAGTGGGGAATGGCTATCGAGCTACAAAATAAGCAGCTAAAAGATTTAAACGGAATCTATCTAGTAAAATCGGTTGATTACGAATTTGGAACGGGTGGATATAGGCAAAATATTTCTTTACACATTAAAATAGCTGATGGAGACTCAAAAATATACTAATAGGAATATTCGGGATTTTGTAAGGCAATTGGTAGACCCAAAGGCGCGCGAAACACCTTCGTTTGCATTTTGTACTGTTACGTTAGTGGATAAGGTAAACAAAACAATTGATTGTGAAGCGATAAATGAAGACAAAACAGAGTTTGTAAATGTGATGCTAAGCGCTGAGGCAAACGATTCGTTTAGTATTTACCCAGCGGTTGATTCAACTGTTTTGATCATGTTTACCTCGTTTTTGAAATTGGTAATTCTGATTGAGGAAGTTGAAAGCCTAGTATGTGACATTGATAAGAATCATTTCGAAATGGATAAGGATAAGTTTTTGATAAACAATAATGATACGATTATACAACTTGACAAGAACGGGGATATAGTACTAAACGATGGGAGTTTTGATGGAATACCAATTTTAAACAAAATACAAGCAAATCTTGACAGTATAAAAAGCTATTTAGACACATTAAAAGCAGCTATATCAACAGGCATTAATGCTGTAGGAGTCAGCACAGCGGCAAGCGGAACGGTGGGAGCGACAGCATTTGACACAGCAATGTTAACTGCTATTATCAATTTTGAAGACATGGAAAACACTAAAATAAAACACGGAATATGAAAGCAAAAGACTTACTTTGGGATGGTGATTTGGTTATTGTGAACGGAGATTTCGCAACGGGTGAATCTGATTTGCAGCACATACAGGACATTGTGGAAAGTTCTTTAGGACACTGGAAAGAGTTTCCTAGTGTTGGAGTAGGTGCAATTAGGTACCTAAATGGGCGTGATTTTGGAGGCTTGCAAAGTGAGGCATTAAACCAATTGGCAGCCGATGGGTATGTTAATAATTTGGTTGCTGAACAGCTAGAGACGGGCGAGTATTTGATTTTTGGTGAACGAAGCGATGGATAATTACAGAGTACCCGAAGGAGATAATATTTTTGATGTGGCACTAGCTACTTATGGCACTGTTGAAAATGCCATACAGTTACTTATAGACAATAAAATCGATGGGCTAGATTTTGACTTAAAAGGCAAAGCGTTAACATTGAAGTTTGATGAAGCTTTGGTATTTCAGAAAGAATCTCCACTTGTAAAGCAAACGAAAAGCAAGACAATAACTACTCATATTGTGAGCGACGGACAGAGCTTATTCGATGTTGCTTTGCAAGTTGGGTACACTTTAGACTCAATAATTGAACTAGCACGTAAAAATTTTATTAGCATAAATGACAATTTAAGAAGTCAACAGGTTCTAAATTTCGATACAGAAAAGGTATTGTTTGTTCCTTTTTCGAACGAACTCCGAAAAACAAAATATATTATTAATACATCGCAGCCAAAGACAATCGCAGGGGCTAGTTTTGACGATTCATTTGGCGATTCTTTTGACAATTAAAAATGGCAGTATATAGCTTAATAGACTTAACAGCATCAATAACGGCGAAAGTTTTTCAGAACTCCAATAAATCTGTTTCGGGTGCGCAACTACAAGCAGCCCTTATCGATATTGCGCAAAGTTCTGTCAACAAGACTACCGATGCTGCATTGCTAGGGGGTGGGCTAAAAGATTATGTGACAAACAGGGTGTATTTGGCAGGGGAGGGGTGCTTTCAGTTAGGCAAAACTTACAGGGCAAACAAAGGCACAACGGGAGCGTTTAATGCAGCCGATTGGGATTTGTCGATTGTAACCAAGGCAGATGTTGCGTTAGGAAACGCAGACAATACAAGCGACTTAGGCAAGCCCGTGAGCACGGCGCAAGGGGTGGCAATAGCACTTAAAGAAGATTCATCCAACAAATCAAACGATGTTTTAGATTCTGCAAGCACTACAAAGTTTCCCGTTTGGGCTGCAATTTTAGCATATTTTACGGGTGCCAGAATTAGAACACTTTTAGGCATAACAACACTTTCAGGTAGCAATACTGGAGATCAAGATTTAGGCGGTTTGCAAGCCACTTTAGTAAGTGCGACAAACATTAAAACGATTAATAGCAGCTCAATACTAGGAAGCGGAGATTTAACAGTAACTGGCTTTGTGGCTGCAAGTGTGGCAGAAACCAACACAGGAACTGAAAATGCAAAAGGAGCAACGCCTTTGAGTTTAGAAACTTCTAAGTACCTAGGGCAAAGCGGTGCGAAACTTAGTGCAACCGCATCAGGAACTAACACCTATACAGCTACAATTTCACCAGCAATAACGGCTTATGTGAATACTCACAGGTTTTTTGTCAGATTTACGAATGCTAATTCAGGTGCAGCAACTTTAAACCTCAATAGTTTAGGAGCTATCGCAATCGTAAAAAGCAGCAACGTAGCCTTAGTGACAGGAGATATTTTAGCAAATCAAATTCTTTGTGTAGCGTTTGATGGAACTAATTTTCAAATTGTTGGTGGTGGTGGTGGTGGAGGTGGAAGTGTAGCAGCTGCAACAACATCCGCACTTGGTACTGTGCAACTTGATACAGATGCCAATATTATTTCTAATACAAATCCAACACGAGTTGTTACAAGTGGTAATCTTGCAGCGTGGTGGACAGATGCAAAAACTAAAATACAAACATTTACCAATATTATTACTTTTAGTGAGAGAGGAATATTTAATGGACAAAGCAGTACAAGAAGCCCTTTTGCAATTCCAAATTCGGCTACTGACATTACAAGTGGACAAGTTAATGGAGATTTTAAGAATCTAAATGGTGTGCTTAGTTTCTTTAAAACAGCATATCGAAATTTCTTATTTATTACCGATAATCCCGATTTAGTAGGCACTGGGACAAGAGGTATACAGACAGATGCAACGGGTAATATTTCTACAATAGCATTTCAAAGTTTAATCACTGGTTCGGTTGCATTAGTGGCAGGTGTTGCCACTGTTACAATAACTGGACTTGCGAGCGCAACTAGCTTGGCTTTAGGAGTAACAATTACAACAGTCGGAGGAACGTTAGGAGTAGGATATACTTTAGTTTGTACTACAAATACTTTGACAATTACAGCAGTAAATAGTACAGGCACAACGGTTACAACCGATACTTCTACTTTAAAATACATGGTACAGGTATGATAATTATAAACAATAAATTAAGCGATTTTAATGGCAAAGCAGGGCTAAGACTAGACAATGTAGTACTAGAGTTTGCAAATAGATTTTATACAGATGGTGGAGTTTTGACTACAAATGATTTTGTCGCACTTCATACTTTAGTAGCAAGTTATAAAAGTGAAAATCTATTTGATAAAGCTAAAAATTTGGCACATTATCCTTTTGTTGGAGGTAGCGGAAACGCTCAAAGTATTACTAATTTTAGACATAATTTGTGGTCAAGTTCTTTCAAGCTTACATCGGTAAATGTTACTGGTGCGATGTGTACAGCAAATGGATATGCAGGCAATGGTACATCTAGTTATTGGGATACAATGCTAATGCCATCAACAAGTTTGTTGCTAAACAACGTAGGCTTATCGTTTTATAAGTCTGTTTTTAATCTAACATCGTCTGCAAAGGCTGATATGGGTAATAGTGCTGCAGTATCAAGTACTATACAACTAACTGCTGGCTTTGACACATCAAACAATGTTTTAGCATTTCAATCATATAGTGGCGTTAATTTAAGCGACATGGCTACTAAATTTAGTTCGCCGAGTTATTTAGGTTTTTGTAGCGGAAGTAAATTGTCATCGTCAAGTATAAGTGTATATTTAAATGGAGTAAGAGAGGCGATTAGTACATCTATTATCAATCAAGGAACATTGCCAACAGAAAGTATTTTTTTGGGGTGTCGTAGGAATATTGGCACACCAATTTTGTTTTCAGATGCTAGATATACAATGTTTCAGATTTCAGAGGGGTATACATTAACCGAAGAAACTAAAAGATTTCAAATTCAACAAACATTTGAAAGAATGTTAAGCCGTGCTATAGAATTTTAAAAAATAAAAAATAAAATATGAAAACAATATTCTTAGATATTAATAACAACACACAAAAAATAACTTCTGGTAACGTATTAGACAATACTGCTGTTTATGCTGATTACATCAAAAATGATATTGAAGTAATAAACGTTGGTGTAGAATTTACACTAAATGGAGATAATTTTAGAGCAATGGTAGACGATGGCAGGTTCTGCATTTCTCAATTAGTTTATAGCCTTGACATTAAAACATTTATCGAAACCAAGTCTGGTGCGTGGAAATTTGACAAGGTTGAAACATACAATCTTTCAAATACTAATGTATTTATTTATGACACATTAGATGCCAATTTTGGAACACTTGTAAAAAATGGCGATACGATAGGTTGTGTTTCTGAATATCAATTTTTCCTAAACTGCATAGGCAAAGGAGTTTATCCTAATCCTTTCAAAATGACATTGTTTGATGCATTTGAAAACTTACTTAGAAGAATATTCGCATGAAAGGAACACTACTATTAATTATCGCTATCGTTTTATTGGTAATTCTTTGCCCGCTATCCTATGTGTTTACGCTTATTTTTAGATTCAAAAGAATTGGCAGAATAAATGAAGATATGGCAATCATAATCGACCTTTTCGGGAACGTCTGCCTAGGATCTCTTTTGAACGCTATAATCATTAAATCTGAATTTTATTATGCTTTTGGGAAAAGAGGCGATACGCTTTCAAAAGCTTTTGGAGAAAATCAAAAGATGCAATCGCTGACAAAATTTGGAGACAAAATTCGACAATTAATCGATTTCGGATTTGGTAAAAATCACTGTTTAGAAGCAACAATTTAAAAAAATGAACACAAAATAATTAAGACCCAATGAATGGAATATTTCGAATTAATAAAAGCGATAAACGCAAAATACGGTGTATGGATTCAGGCAGCATCTCTATTGAGTTGGTTGGCGTGGAAGCTACCTGATTTAATAGATAAATGGTTTAAATTGTTAAAGAAAATAGGAGTAAAACGGCTAAAAAATTATGGCAATGAATCTAATTAGTTTCGCAAAAACAATATCGCAGGTCTTATTAATAGGCGCAACTATCGGTTCTGTCTCCTTGACACATGTAGAAAAAACAGAGCTAAAAGACAACGTAAAATCATTAATAACACATAATGAAGGGCTTATAACGAACATTGAAGAATTAGAAATAAAACACAATGAGGCATTAGATATTCAAATAGCTAATTTGGAATATTTAAAGAAAACTCACAAGTCAGCTGTTAAAGACATAGTTGATAGTTTGAACAAAACCCACGAGTATAAGCTAAAGAAAATAGAGAATGACATCAAAGACTTATTTCCGATCCACGACACGATAGATTTTAAAGGCAATCATTACAATCCAATTAACAGAAGTTTAGAGTTTAACTTTACGAATAGGCAAAAAAGCAAGGTTAGATTTGGCGATACGATTGCTCGTTACCACTCAGAATTATTAACAGATACGGCTAAAATAAATTACAAATGAACCACCTTTTATCAACAGTAAAATCATTAAGCATTGGCTTTATAGGCACGGTGTTAGCTTGGCTAGATTTTGCTTGGGTACTTGCATACTTTCCGATTTTAGAGGCAGATATAAACTACTTAAATCTTTGGCTAGAGTTACTAGGCAGGGTGTTGTCGCTAGTATTTGTAGGGATGGCCATTTATTACTTACAATTAAACAGAAATAAAAAAAACAACAAAGAATTATTAAGAGATAAGCTAGCCGATTTGACATTATGAAAGCATCTGCAAACTGCATTAAGTTAATAGAAGGATTTGAGGGGTTGGTGCTGAAGCCATATCAAGACGAAAAAGGCATCTGGACAATTGGGCTAGGAACTACAATTTATCCAAGTGGGAAAAAGGTCACAAAGAATGACCCTGCAATAAGCAAAGAAATGGCATATAATTTAGCGTTAATCCATGTTGGGAAGGACGAAATAGTAGCTAAAAAATTAATCAAGTACGATTTAGAGCAGCATCAATTTGATGCCATAATGGCTTTTATGTATAACGCAGGAACAACTCAGTTTCGAACTTCTACACTTCTGGAATTGATAAACATAAACCCAAAAGACCCTAAGATTTGGGGTGCTTTTTTGCTTTTTGACAAAATTAAAATTGAAGGGGAATTTAAAAAATCTAAAGGGTTGTTTAGAAGGAGAAATGCCGAAGCCCATCTATATTTTAAAAATGAAATTAACTTTTATGCTGAATTATTAGAAATCACTGAAATGGCTTTGGCTGATGGTTTTGGCCACATTTACTAATAATAGCTTTGTTTTGAATGGAGAAGAAATTGCAGGTTTTTCTTGGCGAAAAATAGCAGGGTTGGTCGCATTAGTAACGGCCGTATTACTTACTTTTAAAAACGCAGAAATATCTACGTATTTAAGTACTTTATATTCTTGGCAGTTGTTTGTTTTGCTATGCGTAGGGCTAATAACTGTGCCTCAACTGCTAGAAACTTTATCTTCAATTAAAACAAATAACCCAAAATAATACTTATAGCTACGGTTAGATTGTTTAGTTAAAATGGGTAAATTAAAGAAGCCTCAATTTTTGAGGTTTTTTTATGCTTTAAAATAAGCTTTTACGCAATCAATCGCCTCATCTAAAGTGTAGCACACATGGCAATCGTAACCTTGTGCTTTTAGTTTTGCAATCCAATCTTTTTGCTCGGCTGTAGGCCCGTTGGGCTTGATTTTTAGCTCAATGAAAAGCCCATGAAAGTCATTAAATGGAATAGCAATAAAAATATCTGGAATGCCTTTTTTTACCCCTTCAGCTTTCAGTTTTGTGGCTACAGTTTTATTTCTAGCACCACCGTTTGGGATAGCAAATGCATGTTCATTCACTTCAGGGTACGCAATATTTAGGTATTGAAAAAAAGCAACTTGTAATCTGTGTTCTGGATCGTCTCTTTTAATTTTCATTATAAGCCAAATAAATTGGAAATATATTGCTCGATTAATAGCCCTATTTGTCTTCTCGAGGCAAGCGGGTTTTGGTTTATTATGTATGCTTCGGCACACAAATAAATAGACAAAGCTTCTGAATTATGCCAGGTTTCAGTGTTAACAATTGGCGGTAAAGCAAAGATCATGTAGTCATTGGGTAAAGTTAAAGATTATAAGAAAGAGTAAGAGCCGAATTTTACAGTCATTGTGCTAGGCTCAAAATTAATGGGCGCGACTATGTTTGTGTCGTAGAAGTAACAAAAGAAGGGTATATCATTTACATAATAAACACATTCGTCTGCAGTAGCTAGTGTGTTTACTTCACATCTGCAATTTTCCTTCACAAAGGATTCAAGTTCAATTTTTGTTTTAAATTCAAATCCTTTTCTTATCAACCCTTCGGTTAGAAGACCTTCTAAGTGTTTTAAATATCCTTCACACATCAAGCTCGTAATGTTGTTTAATATTTGAGAAGGGTCTAGTTGTTCTGAATCAAGTTCTAGTTTTATCATAATTTTAATTGATTAAAGTGTTAATTTGCAACTATTGTGAATTTCAGAACAGTTCATGCTTTTCTAAAAACTCCTTACAGAGGTTTCTGCAATTTTTTATACCTCCGTTTTTTGTAACGGTACATACCGGGGCATAAAACTGAATTGGCATTACGGGTATAAGTGCTTTTTTTGCGCCAGCGTTTAGTCGTTTGCCGCCATTGTTTTTTCGACCATCTATTTTTTTCTCTTTTCCCATAGCACAAAGATAGGCAAACATTTTGAATAATAAAATTATTTTCAAAATAAATTAGGATATTAAAATTGTAATAGATAGATTTGCATATCAATTAACAATTTAACCAAAAAAAAGCAATGAATAAAAGATTTAAAAGCCTAAAAAGTGTATCTGATATTGTAGATACAATGATTAAGGGATTGAAAAGAGAGTGGGTAACGATAGACATGACAAGTTTTGGGTACAGCGAAAAAGGCATTTGCTTTGGTTGTGCTGCGACAAATACGCTATGTGAATTGATGAAAGAATCATTTTATGACAGTGAAATATACTCTAGAGAGGGCAAGTTTGGCTATGGCATAACCTCGCATGAACTTGAACTTTTTGAGGGAGCTATTGATGACCTTAGGAGGGGAGAAGTTGAAGATTTTTTGTGTAATTTGCAAAAAATTAGCCATTTATTCCGTTTTGAAATTCCAACCTTGGGGCAAATAGGGCACAAAGAGCTGCCAATAATGACAACAGACACATGGAAAGAGGATATTATTTCTTACGAAGCATACAGAGACTACTTAATCAGCAAAAACTTATAATTTTATCAACAAAAAAACCATCTAATGACAACGCAAAAAGCAGATATTATCAAAACGTATTACAAAGGCACCTCTAGGGAGTTGCTATTAATACAACTAACAACTACCAACAGTAAGGGAATGATTCGCAAGCAGCTATATTATATGCCTGAGTTTGAAATTGATGCATTCATTGCTACATCGGATCAACTTTACATGGCCTTAATGAGCTACAGAAGGGTGCTGCATGATGAATATGTGGTAATGCGTATAGTAAATTCTTTTTCAATCGGCATCATGTGTGCTATAGAAAGCATTACGTCACAATATAAACAAAATGGATAATTTAAACGGTGAACTTTCAAAAGAAGAATAAACCCCCGCCTTTTTGGTAGGCGTTGTTGGTAGCAGTTATTTATAATTATTCTAAATATAAGCATTTTGAAAATAATTATAAATAAAAGATTGCATATATAAATAAAGGTCGTATCTTTATAACACAATTCAGCAACGAAGCTGAATTTAAAAACACTAAAGACATGACAATTCAAATATTAAAAGACAACAAAGCAGAGATAATTAGTTTTATTACTGAAAACTTTGGAGCTGAGTATGTTAAAAAAGCAATGCAAGACATGGTTGAAAATATTGATGTTGTTTCATCTTCTGATATTGAAGTTTATTTAAATGAGTTTAAAGAATATTTTCAAGATGTTATTTACGAAATGTTCAAACCTAGAAAAGAAAGCAAATTAGCTTCTATGATGGCTAAAGCTCATGAAGACGAAAGATATAACATGATGACTAAAGACTGGGAAAAAATTTAATTATAACAAAACTAAACAAAATGGAAAAATATAAAGGAATTAACTGGAAAGACGCAAAAGCATTAATAGACAATAAAGCTTTGCAAATCATTGGGTCTAACTATCATCAAATTAACAATCAGGGTGAATTCACTTTGTCAGAGAATGGTGAAAAACTCTTTAAAAGAAGGCATACAGCTCCAAAGGCAATATATGATTTAATAGCTAAAAAATAATATGAACCGCCAAAATATAATAGTTCTAATTCCCCGGAATTCGGGGGAATTAGAATGCTTCGGGAACTTCAAAAAAATGTGTGAGGCTAAACAATTTCCGTACCATTCATTGAAAATTAAACCGTTCCCAATCACGCATAAGGAGTTCATGATTTACAAAGTGCCGTTTTTATAATTGCAATCCGCAATTCAAAAAAATGAATATCTTAAACGCCCCTTTTGCAAGTGCAAAGCAATGCTATGAAGCGTTATTACTTTCTAGTAATAGTGCTGAACAAGAGCGAATTTACATCCTCTTTAGAGTTAATTTAATGAATTTTAAACGTAAACTAAATAAAAAAAATGAAGGAAAATCAAGAAATCGAACTGCTAAAAGCAGAAATTAATGAGAAAATTGCAATGCTAAAAGAACTTGCCAGCAAGGACCATATAAATGAGGGCATAAAAAAACTAATTCGCGAAGATATGAGGTATTATGAGCAAGAGATAAAAGATTTAAAAGAAAACTGTAAATAAGTATTGTTACTATTTCCCTATAAATCAGCTAGTTATGAAAGTGGGTTTTGCCACATTTATAAAACCAAGTTTTCTTGGTTTTATAACTAACTGAAAATCAATACTTTAAAAATAAAGCAAACGAAGCAACATGAAAGAGCTACCATATTTTAAGTTTTATTGTAATGCATGGATAACGGGAGATATTACTTCTTTAAGTTATGAAACGCAAGGATTATTTGTAAATCTTTGTGCCTTTTATTGGTCTAAAAACGGGGAACTTTATCTTACAAACTGCAAAAGAAAGTTCAAAGATTGCAAAGAATTATGTTTTACAGAGTTGATAGAATGCAACATAATTAAAGTCAAAGACGATAAAATAATAATTAATTTTCTTGATAAGCAAATAGAAGAAAGATTTCAAATGTCTAAAAACAACGCCTTAAACGGCTCTAAGGGCGGTATTGCAAAAGCGACCGCTAAGCAATTTTCTAGCGAAATTGTAGCGACCGCTAAGCTACCGCTAAGCGAAACTGTAGCGAAACCTAGCAATATAGAAGAGAAGAGAATAGAAGAGAAGAGAATAGAAGAGAGAAGAATAGAAGAGAATAGAGAAGAAAAGAAAAGAATAAAAGATAATATTAAATCAACTATTAGTATTGAAGAAAGAGAGCAAATTTTTTACAAAAATTTAACACACTACATTTCTAAATATGATAAGGATATGATTCGTGCTTTTTTTAATTACTGGTCTCAAAAAAATTCTTCAGCCACAAAAATGAAATTTGAAGATGAAAAATTCTTTGAAATCTCAAAAAGGCTAGTGACTTGGAAAAATAATGATAAGCCAAAAAATGTTCAATTCGCAAAGCCGATTAGAGAAAGCCCGCTTGATTTTGCAAAAAGCAGTTTACTCGACTATGCAAAAAACAATCCCGAAATGATTTATTAAAATAGTTTAGGATATTAAGATTATAATAGATAGATTTGTAAAACATTTAACCAATCAAAAAAAATGAAAACAGACATAGTAATTTCAGAATTAAAAGTAGGAGAAAAGCTTTTTTCTACAATATATGGCGAAATACAGTTTGATATAATATCAAATCTTAAAGGAGATGATTACCCAATTGAATGTAAAGATGAGCGCGGTTTTCGTTTTTATTTTACAATAGAAGGAATAGAGGGTAATGAAGACAAACTCCCTTCCCTTTTTAAAACTTCGCCTTTTAAAGAAACCGAAAGAGTGGTTATGGTTAAGGGTCATAACACAGATGATTATGTGCCACGTGTTTTAGTCTGCGTAAAAAATGGATTAGCGATTTGCTGGGCTAGGGCAGAAACGATTCAAGGTGCAAAAAACGTAACAATTACTCGCAATTGGGAGGTCTGGAAAGAAGCTGAAACAACTCCAGAATACGTTTATTTGACCGTTCAGGACATTTCAGAGGGTAAAGGAGTAGGGGTTAATCCGGATTTAATTAAAATGATTTTATAAAAATTTTAGCGATGCAAAACTTAGAATTACACAAACACGCAGAAACAGCCCAAAATCAAACTGAAATAGCTTTGGCAATAGTTGATAGCCCAAGGGTGTATATAATGCAGTCAGACGCACTTAAAATGCACCTAGCGCAATTATCATTACGCATTCAGCTAGCACTAGGGCAAAGGGTATATGATTTGAATGGCTTTGTCGAGCTTTGGACGCTTTTTTTGCCTCTCTTTCAAGAGCACTATTCGCATTTGACACTAAAAATGATTTCGCATGCGGTCGATCTCAGTTTGTTGGGCGAGTTGGAAGGTTTTGTGTGGGTGACCTTCAAGCAGCAAGATTTTTTTGCAATGCTGAATGTGTATCGAAAAACCAAATTTCATACCATCATGGGTGCATATTATGAATCTCAAAAGCCTAAGGAAATCGAATTAAGCGCCGACCAAAAGCTTGAATTGGTAAAAAATGCGGTTAATTCAATTTATCAAAATTACATTCAAAACGGTAAAATTGATGTCTCAAAGGCATTGTTTGAAAGACTAGAGAAGGATAAATTTATTTCATTGACACTAGAAGAAAAAGAGGAAATGTTTTCAAGAAATCAAAAGATTTATATAGAAATGTGCCACAGAAAGTCACACAGGGAGAAAACAATAGCCGATTTACAAAATATTGATGCTCAATATATGTGCTACGCCGAGTGTATTACATCATTTTTTGACAAACATTTTAACGAAGGGAATTTAATAATTTATGAAATAGTTTAGGATATTAAGATTTTAATAACTATATTTGCATAACATTTAACCAATCAACAACATGGAAACGCTAATCAAAATACAAAACGAGATAAAAGTGCCCAAAGGGAATTTTAACTCGTTCGGGAAATACAAATACAGGTCATGCGAGGACATCTTAGAGGCTGCAAAGCCCATACTTTTAAAACACAAAGCAAGCCTAATAATAACCGACACAATCGAAATAGTAGGTACTCGTTTGTTCTTAAAAGCAACCACATCACTAAATATAGAAGGGGTTGTTTTTACAAATAGCGGATTTGCTGAAATGCAAGAACATAAAGGCATGAGCCTAGAGCAGTGTACTGGAGCGGCATCTTCTTACGCGAGGAAGTATGCTCTAAATGGTTTGTTTTTGATAGACGAAACTCAACAAGATCCAGATAATGACAATATTAAGCCAAAACCTGAACAGACAAAGCCTGAACAGACAAAGCCGGCCAATAAAGAAGCAGTTCCAATGAGCGGATTTATGACAGAGGAAGAAAGAAACGAGATAATAAAGCTCCTTTCGCACCCTTTAATGTCAGATGTAAACGTAAAAAAGGGCAATGAATGGCTTTTAAATCTAAATAGCTCTGCCAATGCCAAAATAGTTATTCAAAGATATATTGACATTATCGCACACGAAGAGTTCCAAGCAAACAAAGTATAAATCAACGTAATCAATTAATCAATCAACATGGCAAATTATTTTAATTCTCTAAAAGTTAAAAAATCTAAATTTGGACTTTCTCTTTATGCAAAAGTAGAAACCCTTATAGCTGAAATTCAAAAGAATGAGAAAAACGGCTACATAAATTTAGAAATAAATGAACGAAAAGAGGTCGGTAAATATGGAGAAACGCACTCAGTAACTATTAATGATTTTGAACCTAGAAAACAAGACTTACCAATATGAGCTTTAAAGACATTGCGCTAGTAAATAGCAAAGACTTAACGAAATCGTTTTTCGAAAACAAAGCAGACGATTTATTTTTAGAGGTTGCAGAAGGACACGTAGATGTACTAGAAACTGATATGCAGTTAAAAGCAATGTCGGAGGTGATCGATCTTACAAGAAAGAAAATAAAGCCTCTTTTGGTTGCTAAAATAGAGCGTGATAATACTAAGGAGTTATTCGGTTGCAAGATTGCATTAAGAAACGGAACTACGTTACTAGACTATAGTACTGATGCTGAATATGAAGCACTAAAGAAAAGCCTGTCAGATAGGAAGGAATTGTTGGATATGGCTTACGATATGAGCTTGAAAGGGCTTAGGGCTTTTGACCCTATCAGCGGAGAGCAAATAGACGTAGTAGGTGTTAAATCGCACGGTGATGGAGCTGTAAGCTACACATTTAAAAAGTAGCCTTTTAAATTTTCAGAAAATGAAAAAATTCACAGAAGCCGAGCAAAAGGCAAAGAGAAACGAATACATGAAAGTGTATCGTTTTAACAATGCTGAAAAAGAAAAAGAAAAAGAAAAAGAACGAAAGAAGAAATACTACCTAGCTAGTCCCGAAAAATTCAAAGAACTGGCGAGAAAATATCGCTTAGCAAATCCAGAAAAGGTAAAAGAGGGATGTAAAAAATATCGTCAGTACCAAATGATTAATAATACGGAATTTTACGCAAAGAAACAACTTAACAGTAAAGGCTTTGCAAGCGAATCAATTAAAGAATACCCAATTTTATTAGAAGTGCAACAATTATTAATTAAAACACACAGATTAACACATTTTAAACAATTAAACTCCAAGTAAATTATGAAAAACATCACAGATTTGAGAAACGAATTAGCGACAAATTACACTGAAATCAAAGCCGATAAAATGGCACTTGACAAAGCAAAAGAATTAGCCAACACAGCAGGGAAAATGCTAACATCGCTGAAGGTCGAAATTGAGTACAACAAACTCAATTGTATTAAAACCAAAATCGACTTCTTAGAGCAAACACCAGCGAAATAAATTATGGATTACAGATTGGATCTCTACAATGCAGTAGAAAACTTTCAACAGCAAATGACTGATGGCGATGCTCTGTTTATTATTTGCAATACCAAACAGGGAGACCTATTAGTTGGGTTGGATGTGGGTATTAATATCATATCGTCTGTACGAGCTAATGATAATGGCTATGTCAATATTGAAAATAAAGAGCCAAAAATCGTAAATGAACGGGCGAAAAGAATAGTTTTAAATATGGCAATAAACATACTTAGGACGGATGTTAATTTGTTAAAGAAGTTTGATGTCGCTCGGGCTTCTCCGCTTTTAGAAGAACTTACACAAGCCCTTGAATTAGCGAAGTCTAAATTAAAAGTAGCTGAACAAGCATTGAATGATATTATCAAATGGGATGATGATTTGGAAGATGAATGGGGAGACCCAGGAGAAAGAGCTAATTCAGCTTTAGAAAAGATTATGATTTTGGACGGTTTTTAGCCTTGCACATAACGTTTTGCGGCTACCCGAAGGAGGAGAAATCGAAGCACCTACCCAAAATTAACCGCAGACCCCCCCTTTTAAGGGTAGGTGATGTTACCACCAGTGCTTTTTAACGGAATTATTAACAATTTAAAATAAAAACAATATGAACGCAAAAGAAAAAGCAAGTGAAATGGTTGAAAAATACCTAAACACAATTATTCACTTTCCATTCATTGATACAGAAGATGGTAATTGCATTGGAACTGGATATATGACACATAACTCGGCTGTGAGATGTGCAATAACTTCAGTTGAAGAAATAATAAATCATTGCTCACAAGTCGAACCATATTTAGGAGTTGATTTTTGGAATGATGTCAAGTCGGAGTTGCAGTCCTTTTAGGGTTGCCGCTAACGTTTTGCGTGTATAAGAAGTGGCGGAATTAAACTACAAAACTAACTTGAAGGCAATGCAGTTAAATATAGCACAAATGTTTATAAATAGCACTAAACCCGCCATTTTTTATACACGATGTTATATGCTGTTTTTCTTTCGGAATTAACAATTTAAATAATAACAAATGACACACAAAGAATTTCAAAATCAAATCAAAGCAATTCCAAACTTAGAATTAGCTGAAAAGGCTCAATCTGCATTGAGTAAATTATGCTCAAGTGGTGGTGGAAGTTTCACAATGACAGTTCCGCCAAGATTAGATGATACTGATATTATCTTATCAGAGATTATAACTCGTTTTGAGTTGCTTCATTTGGAGGCTGTTCAAAATAGCATATAACACCTGTATATGCGCAAGTTTTTAAAAAATCATAAATTTAGCAATCAATGACAACACATTAAATAAACGAAAATGTCAAGTACAGAATTATTTAAAAAACATTTTGGCGACCAATCAGCATCGGTTGACTTGAAACACCCAAACACAGAAAAGTTCTTTAGTGAACTAAATTATGAATGTTTATTAGAAGATAAACAAAGGGATTCTTTAAAAGAGTTAAAAAAAATACAAGCAAACCGGATGAGCGATGGGAATAGAAAGCACAATGACAGTAAAACGGAGTGATGCAATAGCAATGCTTGAGCAAAAAAGAGTGGAAGTTTTTAAAAATGATTGTCAAGAAAGGTTGGCGGCTTTGCTATACGAACATAGAGAAAGTATTTTTGAGAACTACAATGTAGTCGAAGATGATTTTGTAGGAGATGAATGGGAACGATGGAAGTTATACTGGTAACCAGTGCGTAGGCAATTTTATTTTATTACATTTAGGT